>Ga0209211_10001245_pt1 | contig 48944 bp, 63 predicted proteins | sample RifGroA2_FD_183992 | JGI IMG/M metagenome (GOLD analysis project Ga0209211, IMG submission 183992) | Groundwater microbial communities from Rifle, Colorado, USA - Groundwater A2 (SPAdes) (version 2) | ecosystem: Environmental > Aquatic > Deep subsurface > Groundwater | place: Rifle, Colorado...
GGTTGTATATCTTTTTTGGCTGTTTACTTTTAGGAGAGTAAAAAAACGTCAAGATCTTAAAAGATTATGGGATAGTCTAAAAAACAAAATTTGCCGTTTATAGACCCATTATTTGAAACATAAACTATGAAATCAACTTACTTGAAGGAAGAAATGGAAACTTGTTTGGGGAGGAAGATCATAGAACAACTTTTTTAGAAACACTTCTATTGTTAGAGCGAGAGGGCATCATAACAATAACCAGAATGGGTATAGCAGAATCAGAACCTTACGAAGTTGCAGGGTTTGTCTTCCCAGATAAAAAAACGCAAGTGACCTATCCTTTGGCGATGATTACTATTAAGGTGAACGACCTTATCAAGCAATCTGTCATTTCTCCAAGAAGAACTCCCACTCTAGCTCAACTACCCAATGGTTGGAGACTAAAAGCGGATGAGCGCCAACCAAACATAACAAACTTCAATCAAGTGGTTTTTACCTTCCCAAACAACTGGTCAAATAAATACCGATACTTTATGTGTCTTTGGAAAAATTACGGACAGAAAGTTGACTACAAAACACTTTATGAGTTTGAGTCTGGTCTTACTTATCCTGGTAGAGAAAAGATTTGGGTGGTTAACAGAAGGATTAGAGATACGCTCACAAAACTAAAAGGCGAATTTGAGAATTTACCGATACACATTCAAATCTCAAAGGGTTTCATTCTAACAATAGGCTAAGTTTCAAAAACCTCCATTTGCTGGCAAATAGCATCAATCGGCGTTAGTTTTCTTCAATTGACTTGCTTTTAATCTCATCCCGTAGGATATGGCTAGGACAAAAAAGTTCTAGCCAATTTTATAACTATGAACCAGCAATTAAACAAGCATTACTATCAGACAAGCGACTTGTCTCTTGCCACAACAATTTCCTTATTCAGCCCAATTGAGGACATTGACCGTTCCAATCCTCGCAAGGCTGTATTTATCTTCCGCAAAACTCCTGAACTGGAAAAGCTGATTGACCAGTATTTCCGAAACGAAATCAAAATCTCGCCACAAACCTATTTTAATCAGTTGCGCGCCGTGAAGGCACGCCTGTATGCGAACGAATAACAATCATGATAAGCAGAAATTTATTACTAGAACTAAAACAAATACTTGAAGAAGACTTCCATCTGAAGTTATCCCTTCAAGAAGTAACAGAAATAGGCACTAATTTGTTGGTATTCGTTGAAACCTTATTAAAAGTCGAATCAATCGAAATCCAGGGAGGTAAACAAAATGGAAACAGTAAGTGACAAATTAATGAGTGCATTGAAAGTAATTTTGCAGGCAGAATTTGGCATCAAGTTAAGCCAAGACGAAGCATTAATATTGGCAAACACGCTGAAAGATTTTTTCGAAGTGCTTGCATTGATTGACCATAAGAAGAACTGTCCAAAGAAAGATGAGCTTGAAAAATTCTTAAAACAAAAATGGGGCGGCAAAAGAAAAATTAATATGACCATAAATAACCATGACAATCACAATTGACGATATAACAGTAAAAATAAAGCTCTTGAAATCAGAAACCATACTTGCCCAGGCAACAATCATACTATCTGATGTCTGGAAAGAGCATGGTTGGAAAGTCCTAAAATCTGATCGATTGCACCCAAAGTTTCAGGAATACCTTTGGTTTCAAGCTCCCAGCTACAAGTTTATGGGGAAGTATTGGGAGATCGTTTTTATCGATGATAATAAGCTATACGAGGCTGTCATAGAGAAAATTTACGATGCTTACTGTTTAGCCAGAAGTAAAAACCCAACCCAAAACGAGAAAGAAGAAACCATAACCGAGGAGGTTAGCTTAGATGATATTGATTTATAAAACCAATAGTAACTATAGAATGACTTATAAAGGGACATTTATAGTAACACTTTTTTCCCTTTAAGAGGAAATGTATTTATAAGTTACTATAGTCATTTTTATCTATGAACATGAAGAAGAAAGATAGTAAGTTGCAAGTTACTCAAAAACGGGCGCTTGCGCCTGAAAATTCTACTGAATTAAAAACCGCAATTAAAGATCTCCTTAGCAAACCTGTCAACGGAGCAGAAGCGCAACTAGATCGTCATCTTGAAGGTAATCCCACTAAAAAGAAGGCAAGAAAACTTGTTATGGACATGGGGTCTTTGTTTAACCTCGATAATTTTTCTTGTCTTCGGGAGCTTGTAACTGATTGGAGTAATGGTAGGGCAACCGAATTTGGTATCCAACTTTATAAAGAATACAACTGTCAAACCGCATCAGAGAAAGCGCTCGCTCAAACGGTTGTAATCGCCTTCGAGCATATTCTCGACTACTCAAGAAGACTCCACGCCATGTTGGAAACCACAGGTCGTATGCAGGTTATGGATATAAAAACCTATCCGCTTATTTTGAAGCGGATACAAATTATCGGCTTAGAGCTAGATCGTGCAAACAGACAATTTCTGACAGCGCTGCAAACACTTAAACAAATCAAAGCCCCACAGCTGGAGGTCAATGTTAAAACCAAAACCGCCTTTGTAGCTCAAAACCAACAATTTAATGTTGAAAACAAGCCAGGCAAAGGAGAGGAGGAAAAGCAAAATGAAACCATTTAAGCCAAATTATTCAGGAAACAAATTTTTAGTCGAGAGCTGTCAACGGATTCGAATGCAGGATATTTTGAGGTCTTCTAGAGAAAAACTTAAGGAAGCACTTCTTGAGGCTGAAATTGAGACATCGGGTGTAAAGGTCGGGCTAACAACTTCCAAAACATACAATAACGGCATCAGGTTCTGGTTCAAATGTCCAGGCTGTCAGGCAAGAATAGCCGTTCTTTATAAACACCCCATTACTGGAAAAGTTGGTTGTCGAAACTGCCTGAGTCTTGAATACCGAAGCAGAAAATATAAAGGAATGATTGAGGCTAAATTACCATGATAACCTACCATTGCTTGATATTGCCAAACAATTTGTTTATATTCTGTGTTGGACAAAAATTACTATGAAAACTGCCATATTCTGCCGAGTAAGCAGCAAAGAACAGGAAGAAACAGGCTACTCACTGCCAGCCCAGGAGAAGTTTTTGAGAGAGTATGCCAACAAGCAAGGATTGGAAGTCGCCAAAGTCTTCGCCGTCTCCGAGTCCGCAGCAGGCAAGGTTCAGCGAAAAATCTTCATAGAGATGGTCGCTTATGTCCGCAAGCACGACATCCCCACCATCATCGTAGAAACAACCGACCGCCTAACCAGGAATTTCTCCGATGTCCCTACTATCGATTTGTGGATTACAGAGAACGAAAACCACCAAGTCCACCTGGCAAAAGAGGGTTGTGTCCTCCACAACTCGTCACGATCCCACGAATGGTTTATGTGGCGGGTAAAGGTGGCAACAGCCGAGTATTATGTCCGACTCCTCTCGGAGAATGTGAAGAAGGGGCAAAAGGAGAAAATCGCCCAGGGCTGGATACCAACCAAACCACCAAATGGTTACAAGACCGTCGGCGAGACTGGACATAAAATCCATCTTGTAGACGAAGGAGTAGCTCCACTGATCAGAAAGATGTTTGAATTTTATGCTACGGGAGATTACTCCATAAAGAAGTTGGCAAAAACCATCCACGAAGAAGGTTTGCGCTCTCCGATGGGTAACAGGCTGGCAAACAGCCGTATCCACTCACTCTTACAAGACCCCTTCTACATTGGTAAAATCAGGTGGAACGATGAGATCTACGAAGGCAAACATGAGCCTTTGATAAGCAAAGAGCTTTTTGATAAAGTTCAAGCAATGCTTAAAAGCAAAACTACTCCCAAATATCGCAAGCACTTATTCCTCTTCAAGGGACTTATCAAATGCGCCGAATGTGGCAAGTCAATCACCTGGGAAACCGCCAAAGGGCATAATTACGGGCATTGCAACCACTACCACAACTGCAGCCAAAAGACCTGGGCAAAAGAGCCAGAGGTCGAAGAACAGCTGTTGGGCGGACTTGACAACCTGAAGATCAAAAATAGCCGTATAGTTGACTGGCTCAAAAAGGCACTTAAAGAGAGTCACCAGGACGAGATCGCCTACCACAACAGCACCGTTGGCGAGCTACAAGCCCGCTATGAGGCAGTTCAGAAGCGGTTGGACAAACTATACGACGATAAGCTGGACGAGAAGATTACCCCAGACTTTTACAACAGGAAATTCAAGCAGTATTCGGAGGAAAAGGACGAAGTCGTCGAGTCGATAAAAAGACATTCCCAGGCAAGCACAGGTTACCTGAATCTCGGCATTAACATTTACGAACTCTCCCAAAGAGCCAAAGAGATTTACCTCAAAGCCAAAGCAAAGGATATGTTGGATGAGCAACGAAGCCTTATCAGGCTGGTATTTGCAGACTTACGATTAGACGAGGGAAAACTAAGCTACATCTATTCCAAAACCTTCAAAATCCTCTCAGAAGCGGTCTCAGCCACTAACGGTTCGAATGTTGATAAATTCAAGGGTTTTGGAAACGGAAAATTCGAACCAGCGAAAAAGAGCGATGTTACGGGACAAAAGGACTCTTTGTTGCCCTCTCGTCCCATCTGGCTCCCCCGGCGCGACTCGAACGCGCAACCTTATTCTTAACAGGAATCTGCTCTACCAATTGAGCTACAGGGGATTATTAAATAAACAAATATTACAAATAATCAAATAAGAAAATAAATGTAAAAGAACAAGTATATGATATCAAAAAAATCTCGATTTTTCAGGCTGACAATTACTTTAATTAATTAAAGTGCTTTTTTTGTTAAAATCATCTTAGTGAAGAAAAACTTCGGAAAAAACTTATTGATAGGATTTTTGGGAATAATTATTTTCTTTTTTGGTTTTTCTTTTCGAAACTTATTTAATAAAACGGATCAAAATCCTACAAATAATATTCTTCTCCCAAATCCAAAAGAGGGGATATATAAGGTGACGAAAGTGTTGGATGGGGATACGATTGTTTTGGAAACGGGTGAAAAACTCCGATATCTTGGGATCGATGCTCCAGAGTGGAATGACCGCTGGAGAGAAGAGGCAAAAAAATTTAATGAGGAAATGGTTTTGGGAAAAAAAGCAAGGATCGAGCTCGATCGGGTTAAACTTGATAAATACGGAAGAATCTTAGGTTATGTCTGGATAGGCGATATCTTGGTAAACGAAGCGTTAGTTGAGAGAGGCTATGCCAAAGTTAATTTGATAAAAGGCGAAGCAAAACCAAAACATCTAGACCGTTTGAAAAAAGCCGAAGATTGGGCGCGTGACCATCACGACGGCGTCTGGTTTGATGAGTGGACCCTGCTTTCTATCTGATTTTTTTCATCAACATAGAAACCAAAAGTGACGTTATGATCGATGACACGACTGCCGTAACAATAATGGTTGTTTGATTTTGATTGCATGAGCAGGTAGTAGTTGACTTAGCCGGAACAAAGGCGGTCGGTTGGACCTCTTTCGTCGGAGTCGGCTCGTCTTTCTTGACAGTTTCACCGCTGTATAATCGGACAGTACCAGTACCGCCTGGTTTGAGACACATCCGGCTGTCTTTAATTTCTACGGCATAGCTTCCTTTAGAAAAAAGTTTGTTTATCTGATAATCGGCGTTGCACCACATCTTTTGGTAAGGGTCGCAAGCAGCTCTTTCAGCTGCAAACTCGGCAAACTTCTCTCCATCCTTTTTTACGGTCACTGGCAAAGTCGTTTCACCGTCATCCCATCTGTACCAGAGCTGAAATTTAGCGATGTCCAAATCTTCTTTGAGCTCCCATTCTGACTTGTTTGTTAGCTGACAGCCTCCTAGATAGTTGTCTGTCGAGTCAAAAACCATTTTTTCCTCTGCTGATGAGTTTACTGCAAAAAAACTAAAACCAACAATCAACAATAAAATAGAAAATATCTTTTTCATAAATTTAACCCAATTATTAATTGCCTTATTCTAACTGTCATTTTTTTGTCTTTCAAATATTACTTTTTCAGTATGAGTTGATAGATTGTATGGTTCTTGAATTCATTTACATAAAGGACTATATTATCCTTAATTTATGGGAATCTTGATGGGTTTGGCGACGATGGGACTTTGGGGAGTCGCGATATTTTTGGCAGCGATTGCTAATCGAAAACTAGAGAACGTTGTCGTTCTCTTTTGGATGCAGGCTTTTGGATTCTTGCTTGGAATTGTTTACTTTTTTTATAAACTCAATTCATTTGATCTTACTTCGGTTTATCCATATCTACCGCAGTTAGTTGCTATTGCCGTTTTACAGATCGGCGCGTACCTCTCTTTTTATAAAGGCTTATCCAAAGGTCAGGTATCGATGGTTAGCTCGATCGGCGCTTCTTGGGGTTTGTTAACCGCGATCCTCGGAGTAGTTTTTCTTAAAGAAATTTTAAAGGTTAATCAGCTGGTCGCGATTATTTTTATTGCCATAGGCATAATCTTGGTTTCGGTAAATGTAAAAGAATTAATTAATAATAGAAAACTCAAATTATTAGTCGGCGTGAAAGAAGGTTTAATGGCAATGGCGTGTTGGGGAGTGGCTTTATTTTTATTGGCGTCTTTGACAAAGAATCTCGGTTGGTTTCTACCGGCATTTCTTTTTAGATTTTTCCTTTTGATCTTTTTGTCGTTACTTATTTTATTTTCAAAAAAGAAGTTTGTTCCTGAAAAAATAAAGTTTCCCTGGGGACTATTATTACTTATAGGGATTTTCGACATGGGCGCGTTTTTCACTTTTTCATTAGGGACTTCTGGCTCATTCGCGTCAATAGTCGCTCCTATAGGCAGCGCTTACGCTTTAGTAACAATCGTCTTGGCGAAAATATTTTTGAAAGAGAAAATCAAACCCAACCAGTATTTTGGCATCGCCGGCATCCTCGCCGGGTTGATTCTGATTTCCCTGTAAATTTTATTTAGCCATCGCTTTTGTTTTTAATTCTTTTGGCATTTTTTCGATGGCATAACGGAGGGCGGTCCGCGGCATGACTTTTTTGTTTTTCATCACGTAGTCGAAGACTTCTTTTTGATGCATTCGGCTCGCCGATTTTAACATCCAACCATAACCTTTCTGGACCAAATCTTCTTTATCCAAAAGGAGAATATCGGCAATTTGAAAGATGTCTTTAAGAAACTTTCCGCGAGCGGCCGGGACTATTAAAGTGACTGCCGACGCCCGGCGCATCCAGAGATTTTTCGACTTCGCCCAGGCTTTTAATCGTTTAATATATTTAGGAAACTTTTCAATATAGGCGGCAACGGCGTGGTTACATAAAGTATCGCATTCAGCCCAGTTGTCAATATATCTGTTTATGCATTTTTCAAAAACGTCGAAGTCTTTTTCTTCAAACAGTTTGTTGATCCAATACGTCCAGTTGGCAGCGATCATTGATTCTTCCATATAACCTGATTTGAAAAGTTCTTCGCAAAGGGCAAAGATTTCTTTTTTATTTAAGTGCTTAATTTTTTTGAAATATTCTTTGGCGATTTTTCCCGTCTTCGGCATAGTCAACCCATAAAACCTTACCTGTTCTTTAAAATATCTCGTCGCGCCTATTTTATATTTTTCATCCGCCTGATCTTTCAAGACTCGGCGAATTTCTAAAACAATATCTTTCATATGTTTAATTATATATTGACTTTTACTATTAGTAATTTATACTGGTTATGTAATAGTTAAGAGTTTAATTTATTTATATGAAAGCGGTGCAAATCTCACAATACGGAGGGCCAGAAGTCCTCAAATTAAATGATAATATTGCCGAACCGACTTTGAAAGAAAACCAAGTATTAATAGAAATTCATGCCGCCAGCATCAATCCCTTTGACTCATTTATTTTAGCTGGTTATGTAAAAGATATGATAAAATCTCCTTTTCCTTTTACCATGGGTGGTGATTTTTCCGGGATTATTAAAAAAGTCAGTGAAGGAGTTACAGACTTTAAGGCAGATGATGAAGTTTACGGGACGGCAATAATTTTATCTGGCGGATCAGGTGCTTTTGCTGAATTTGCCAGTGTCAATCCTGAAAGGATGGCGCTTAAGCCGAAGAATATTGACTTTGTTCAGGCGGCCTCTTTGCCTTTGGTTGGATCAAGCGCGGTACAGACTTTAGAAGACGAGATAAAATTAAGACCAAAGCAAAAAATTTTGATCCATGGAGGAGCCGGCGGAATTGGGAGCATTGCTATTCAGTTAGCCAAGTATTTGGGCGCTTATGTGGCGACTACTGTTTCGGAAAAAGACAAAGACTTCGCAAAAAATCTAGGAGCAGATGAAATTATTGATTATAAAGTGGAAAAGTTTGAAGAAATTTTAAAAGATTTTGACGCGGTTTTTGATACGATCGGTGGAGATGTAATGGAGAGGTCTTTTAAAATTTTAAAAAAAGGCGGAGTCATCGTTTCGATGAAAGGACAACCTAGTCCTGAATTAGCAAGTCAATATGGCGTTACCGGGATTGCCATAAATACTAAAACTAATACTGTACATCTTAGCCGGGTCAGGGAACTTGTTGAAAAAAATATTATCAAACCGCAGGTAGATAAGGTTTTTCCATTAGATCAAACAAAAGAAGCTTTTACATATAAAATGCAAAACCATCCGAGAGGAAAAGTTGTTATAAAAATAAAATGAATTTTAAAGATAAGGTTTATAAGATCTGCTGGTCGATTCCGAGAGGAAAAGTTGCCACTTATGGTCAGATAGCCAAATTGGCGGGAAAACCAAAAGCGGCCCGAGCAGTTGGTTATTTTATGAGGATCAATCCTGACGCGCCCGATACTCCTTGTCATCGGGTCGTTGCTTCGGATGGTTCTTTGACAGGATATTCGGGCGCTGGAGGAATAAAAAAGAAAAGACAGATGCTTATAAAAGAAGGGGTAAAATTTAAAGGAGTAAAAGTCGCTCTCAACAATTCACAATATATTCAAAAAAATATTTGGTAAAATGATTTTTATATGAAAATTGTCATTCTTCAACCTCTTGCAATTAGTAGTGATGTTTTAGAAAAACATAAGCAAGCTTTAATTAATGCAGGGCATTCTGTTATTTATTTCGATTCATTACCTAAAGATCAAGACGATGCTATCTTTCGAATAAAAGACGCAGAGATAGTTATTGCTGTAAATTACCCGATTTCCGGTAAAACAATCGAATCTTCTCCAAATTTAAAGATGATTTCAGTTGCTTTTACTGGTTTTGATCATATTGATACAGAAACTTGCGAGAAAAAAGGCATTATTGTTTGTAATTCTGCTGGTTATGCGACTCATTCTGTAGCAGAATTAACTTTTGGATTAATTATTTCTGTAATGAGAAATATTATTTCTTGTAATGATGTTATTAGAAAACAAGGAACAAGACAAGGATTAATTGGTAATGAACTCAATGGTAAAACTTTGGGGATAGTCGGAACAGGAACGATTGGATTGAGAGTGGCTGAAATCGGAAAGACCTTTGGTTGTAAATTATTAGGATACAATCGTTCTGAAAAACCAGAAGCAGTTAAGCTCGGATTAAATTATGTTGATCTAAAAACTCTCCTTAAAGAGAGCGATATAATTACAGTCCATACGCCTTTTAATAAAGAAACTGAAAATATAATAGGCAAAGAAGAATTTGATTTAATGAAGTCTACAACGATTGTTATTCAAACATCAAGAGGTGGAACTATTAATGAACGGGCTTTTGCTGAAGCGTTAAATTCTGGGAAAATCGCTGGAGCCGGAATTGACGTTTTTGTTCAAGAACCACCAGTTGATGCAACCAATCCTTTGCTGACAGCAAAAAATACCGTTTTAACGCCACATGTTGCTTTTGCTACAAAAGAGGCTCTTCTTAAACGAACTGATATTGCTTTTAATAATATAACTTCTTGGGTGAAAAGAACTCCAATAAACAGGGTTGCTTAATGCTTATTTTAAGAGTTGACAAAACTAAGATGACAGATTATACTTGTAATAATTTATATTACAAATTATTACAAACAAAACATGAGAAATATTATCAATATTTCATTGCCTATTCCTTTAACTAAAGTCGTTGACCGCGAAGTCAAAAGCGGCAGATTCGCCAGTAAGAGCGAATTTTTTAGAAATCTTTTAAGGATGTGGATGGAGGGAAGATTATCAGTTGATCTTGAGAGAAGTCGTGATGAACTCAGAAAAGGCAAAGGTAAATTTTTGAAAACTCTTTCGGATTTGAGATAATGTAAGAAAGATGAAGATTTATTACTCGAGTAAGTTTGAAAAAGAATATAGGCGATTACCTATTAAAATTAAGTTATTAGCTGAGAAAAAAGAAAAAATCTTCAGAGAAAATCCTTTTGATTCTCAATTAAAAATTCATAAACTTAAAGGCAAGTTGAGTGAATTCTACGCTTTTTCAATAGATATTCATTACAGAATAATATTTGAATTTGCTGATACAAATATTGTTTGGTTCCATTCGGTTGGGACGCACGCTATTTATAGATAGTTTTTAGTCGCGGTTCCCAAAAGCGATCCGGTCGAGGATGATTTTTTTAGATTCCAACATCAAGGCGGGGGCGACCGCATACTCTCCCCAACGATCATTGATGTCATCGACAGCCGAAGAGATTCTTCTCTTTTTCTCAAGATCCATCTCAAACAAAGTCAAATTTTGATTGCCGACCGGACTCAAGCCGAAACAGGAAATGGAAATTTTTCTGACGGTTTTCTTGACTGGCTGTTGGGAAAAAATTATCAGTGCTTTTTTAAAAAGTTCTTGGGTAGTATATAAAGATTCATTAAATTTTTTTCCTTTATGCCAAAAAGTCCAGTCGTCATAAAGAATACCAAGATAGATTCCTTGGGCAGTCTGGCATGACGCCCGGAGGCGGCGTCCCATTTTTTCCGTCAGCATCATCAATAGTTGAGATAGTTTCTCTCGGTCAGCGGTTTTTTGGCCGAGAGAATATTCCTGACCAAAGCTTTTTCTCGTCGTTTCATAGTCGTCGACTTCATACCCCCGCAGTCTAAGATACCAATAATGTCCGACGATGCTTTGAAAGACAATCTTTCTTAAAAAATTGTCATCAGCGGCTAAAAATTCCAAAGGCGAGAAAATACCGGCGGCATTTAAACGGGCCTGGTAACGGAAGTTAATTCCCGGAAAATCAACTAGTTTTATCGACGAATAAACTTGTTTTATGTTTTTATAATCTATAACATCCAGCCCGTCTGGTTTATGGAGAGAAGAGGCAAGTTTGGCAAGAGTTCTATTAGTTGAGATGCCGACGTTGCAGAAAATCCATTCGCCGATTTCTTGAAGAAAACGTTTTTTGATTTCGAGCCCTATTTGTGTCAATGATTTTTTCCAGTAATTTTTGGCTTCGGAAAAATTAATAACGATCTCGTCTACAGACTTGGGTGTGACTCTGGGTGAATAACCGCTGCATATTTTCATAAATTTATCGCTGACGTCGCGGACGAGTTCAGGGTCGTTTTCTCTAACAATGACGTTAGGGCAAATTTTTTTAGCGTCTTTAACTCTCATGCCAGTTTTGATCCCCAATCTTTTTGCTTCTATTGACGATGCCAAAACACACCCGCTTGGCGTAGAATAAGCCGCAATTACGAGAGGTTTTTCCCGAAGTCGCGGGTGGGCTTGTTGGGCGACTGTCGCAAAACAGGAGTTCAAATCAATATGCATGATAGTCGGCGGATCGTGATTAATTTGAAGATCCATCGGAAATTTCCTCGAGAATCCAATTTAAATTTTCCGCATCCAGGCGGATTTTAAAGTCGAGGTTGCCGTCGGTGACGTGGAATATGTGGAAAATATTTCTACCCTCTCTGATTTTATGATAGTAGGCGAGGCGTTTTATAAAATAGTCGCGTAAGCGCCAACGCATCTTATAAGGGATAAAGTGATTCTTCTCGTGATTGTATAAACTTAAGACGCTCACTTTTTCATTGACTTTTTCCAACATATAAAACTATTCTAGTGAACGTTTGTTTACTTTGCAAGTCTAATTTACTGTCCCTGTGGTAGACCTTGCATCATCTGTTCCTGCAAAGCTTGCATGTCCTGAAAATTGACGTCGGTCGGGACACTAAACATCGAATCAGCAATGATCTCTGTCTTACAAGCGTCTTTATATTTTTCAATTTGAGCTAGGACTGATTCTTGTTGCTCGTTATTTGCTTGTCCAGAAGTTGTTTCGTCTGTTCCCGATTTTTCCAAGGTATAGACAAATCCGGTTTTACTGGCGTCTGACCACATGTGCATTCTCATATCCTTCATGATGATATTATTCGGTTGATTGGGATCGCCTCCAGACTGCATCATGACGCGGACGGCTCCACCTTTAATATAAGTGGTTGTTTCCACCCCATTTTCGTCTTTATATACACACTTTAAGCTCAAAGATTTTGACAGAGCGTCTTTAATTGAAGTAAAAACATTTCCTCCAGACTGGGCTCCACCTGTACCGACAGGAGCTTTCGGCATCATTCCGCGAGAGGAGAGATAAAAATATCCACCAACACCTAAGAGAGCTAAAAGAACTATGACGACCAATGTATTTTTCATAGAACTATTATGAAAATAGTAATAGAAAAATAATATCTTTTTACTTTACATTTGTCAACTATTAAAGGTAAAATTGTAATTAATAAAACTTGACAGAAAATCGTCGGGAAAAAACCAATAGGTTTTGTCCCGAGAAAAAGGAGGTGATGAATATGATGAAAAATTGGGCTTATGGAAATTACGGCGGGATGATGGCGGGGTTTCAATTTTGGGGGCTTTTGACTTGGGTAGCCTTATTGGTATTTCTAGTTTTAGGAAGCGTATATTTTTGGAAACAAATAAAAAAGAATAAGTGATAAAATTAATAAATGATCTTCTTAGCTTTAAAGACCTATAAACAGACTACCGGCGATGAAGTTATTAAAATTCTTTCACCAGTTAAAAAAGTACAAGAAGAAACAGGCGTTTCAATCATTGCCTGTGCTCAAGCAACAGACGTCTATCGTATAAAAAAAGAACTGGATATTGAAGTCTGGGCCCAGCACATCGACCCAATCGACCCGGGCAAAAATACCGGCTGGATCTCTCCATATAGCATCAGGCAAGCCGGAGCAACAGGCGTTCTCATCAATCATTCGGAGCATAAAATCCCGGAAGAAGCGATTATAAAAACAGTAGAAAAAGCCAAGCAATATGGATTAAAAACGATGTTAATCGGACATACAGTAGAAATGGTGGAAAAATTTAACTCGTTTGATATTAATTTTATTTCATATGAGAAAGAGGACTTGATCGCCAGCACGACTTCGATGATCGATCAGCAGGAAGAAGCGATCAAAGAATTGATAAAAAAACTAAAGCATCCGTTGATAATCGGCGCCGGGATTAACGACGGCGAGGACGTAAAAAAATCGGTTATGGCCGGAGCGAAAGGAGTCCTTTTGGCAACGTACTTTGTTACCGCTCCAGACCCTGAAGCAAAGCTTAGAGAGTTAGCGAGTGGATTTAAAGTATGAAACTAGGAGTAGATTTTATCGGCGTTTCCGTTTCCTTTTTTTGCCACGATGGTAAATATTTTCTTCTTCATAAACGGAGTAATGAATGCCGGGACGAAATAGGTCATTGGGATTTTGGCGGCGGACAGTTGGAGATAGGAGAAAGATTAGAACAGGCGGTTGTTCGAGAAGTTAAAGAAGAATATGGAGTCACAGGAAAAATCGAAAAACAACTACCAGCCCATTCGCTTTTGAGGGAAGAAAACGGAACAAAAACCCATTGGCTCATTATCACTTTTTTAGTCAAAGTAGACAGAGAAAAAGTAAAGAATAATGATCCGGAAAAAATTGCCGAACTTGGGTGGTTCAAATTAAACAATCTTCCACACCCTCTTCACACCGGCGCCCAATATACCCTAAGTCATTACAAAGAAGAATTTAAAAAATATTTTTAGCCGTACTTCTTTTTAAGTATCATCAGAAGAAATGCGCCTACGAAAAGAATAGAGTTTGTCACCCAGATAAAAGGATCGCCTTTTAATAATCCATAAAATACCCAGGAGATTCCGTTTAACATTCCGATTATGATTCCCATCCAAGAAAGGTCTTTGGTTTTTTTAGTCTTAAAAGAAGTTAAAACTTGAGGAAAAAATAAAAAGGCGGCAAAAGTTGATCCTAAATATCCAAACAATAATTCAAAATTTCTCATAATTCTAAAATCGGTTCTTCGCCGTCAGGGACTTTGAATTTTTCCTGATCGAAGAGCTTGATTTTAAGCGGTCTCAATTTATACATCCTACCTTTATACAATCCTTTTTTCATATTTTCAAAACTAATATCCGGTCTCTGGACATTTAAAAAATCTTTCCAAAGTCTTAGCGCATAGTTAATTTTATTAATCCCGGAAACACGTTCAACAACTCCATAGATCTGTAACCCTCTTTTCACGTCCGATGGTTTCTGGTGAGAGTCAACGATGGCGGCGGCTACTTTTTTATTTTTTTCCATCTGGCGCCCATGGATTGTCGAAGGAGTGGTGATGAAATATAGATTAAGATATTTGTCGAAAGAATAATAAACGCTGGCAATCCAAGGATGATCTCCATATGTTGCCAAAACCATCAGTTTCTTGTCAGCCAAAAATTCAAGGACGTCTTTTTTGGTAAGAGCAAGCTTTTTCTTCATGCGTAAATTATACCGTATAATTATAAAATGAACAAAATCTATCCGCAAAAACTAAAATCGGGTAATGAAGTAAGGGTGATCGCGCCTTCGAGGTCGTTGTCAATCATTGGGAAAGAAATCCAAGAAACTGCCAATAAAAGATTTAAAGAGTTGGGTTTGAAGCTTTCATTTGGTAAGCACGTTAATGAAATCGATGAATTTAATTCATCCTCAATCCAATCAAGAGCTGAAGATTTACATGAAGCGTTTTCCGATAAAAATGTCAAAGCTGTTATTACCGTTATCGGCGGATTTAATTCCAATCAGCTATTAAAATATATAGACTGGGAGTTAGTCAAAAACAATCCGAAGATTTTTTTGGGCTATTCGGACATCACCGCGTTGAATAATTCCATATTTACCAAGACCGGATTGGTTACTTATTCCGGACCTCATTATTCCACATTCGGACAAAAATTATTTTTTGACTATACTTTAGAATATTTTAAAAAATGTTTAATGTCTGATGATCAATTTGAAATTGTTGCCAGCGAAAACTGGAGCGACGATCAATGGTATCTGGATCAAAACAAAAGAGAATTGATAAAAAATTCGGGACACTTGATAATTAATGAAGGAGAAGCATCTGGAACGATTCTTGGAGCCAATCTGTGTACATTTAATCTTCTCCAGGCGACAGAATATTTTCCCGACCTGACCGACTCGATTTTATTTTTGGAAGATGATTATGAGTCCGCGCCCCATACTTTTGATCGTGATCTCCAATCATTAATCTATTTACCGAACTTCAATAAAGTTAAGGGGTTAGTAATTGGTCGGTTTCAAAAGAAAAGCAAAATGACTGATGATTTATTAATAAAGATTATTAAAACAAAAAAAGAATTAAACAATATTCCTGTCGTCGTCAATGTCGACTTCGGCCACACCGATCCAAAGATCACTTTTCCTATTGGAGGAAAAGTAAAGATAATTTCTAAAAAAAACCTATCCTCAATAAAAATTGTAAAACATTAACGATTTATGCCCATTTAACCTCGTAGGTTGATTGAAGCTAGATTATTCAAGAATTAACTTTTTAATTAATTTTAACTTTCTTTGATAATCCTTGTTTCTTTCTACGAATCTTTTATAGGTAAAATTATTAGATATCGGTATTTCTTTTAGATACTCTTTTAATATAAATGGATCGGTAATTATTTGTCTATAAGAGGAAAATTCCCAATCTTCAGGTTTTTCTACTAAACTAGCGGTTGTTGGATTTAAATGAATATACCTTGAAACATGCAACAATTGTTCTTCTGTTTCTATCTTTACTGCTTTAAATCTCGATTGCCATAAGGGTCCTTTTCTTTCAAGCTTTAAGTTAAAAAATCTAGAGTAGCTATTCTCAACATCACTAATGTATTTTGACACCTTATTATCATCTAATATTTTTACTAAAAGATGATAATGGTCAGGCATTATAGAATAAGAGATAAATTTAACAAAGGAATTATTTTTAGGTGATAAAATATTAGCTTTAAATTTCTCATTATCTTTTAAAAAAGCAGAGAAACTTAGATTGATTTTTTCTTTATCATAGTAGTCAAGAACATTTAAAAATCTTTGCTTATTTTCATTTCTTCCAAATATTTGAAAATTAGAAATGCTTTTATTAAAAATATGGTAAAAATAACCTTGAACAAATCTATTACTCATGTTTTTATTTCTATAATATTTAACAACGTTTGTCTGTAGACAATACGCAACATCAATATACATACGGAGTATTAGAGCAATAAAAAACTATCGATATGCTACCTATTTAACCTCGTAGGTTAATTGAGGCTAAAAAATACAAAATAAATGTTATAAGAACAAATAAGAAAAAAAGGCAGCGGAAGTTCCGAGTAAAGCGCCGCCGACGACGTCTGACGTCCAGTGCTCTCCCAAACTGACGCGGGAAACCAACATTACTCCGTTGAACAAAACCAACAGGCCGATTAAAAGAAACTTAAAAGGCATTTTTAATTTAGATTTCATTATTAGATAGAAGAAAATAAAAGTGACAAAAACAGTTCTCATACTATGGCCCGATGGATAAGATGAACCTGTTTGGACATAACTCGAGGGAAAAAGAAAATCAAGATTATAACGAAAGAACATGAAAGACGGTCCAGGATGGTGGACAAAAGCTTTGCCGATTATTTCGATGACGTGGGCGCCGACGAAAGGAATAAAAACAAAAAAAGAAATTATTTTTCTGCTCAAAAGTGCGACGAGAAAAATCAACCCGGCGAGGATTTCGAAACTGCCGATCAAACTAAAGCTTGACAAGAATGAATCAAATCTTTCCGGCAGGTTGTCCTGCAGTCTGACAGTAGTGTCAAAATCAATGTTGTTGAGAATATCCTCTTTAACTAAAAAAGTAAAAACAGCAAAAGCGAACAAGAATAATAAACTGATGACGACCCAAAGTAATTTTTTTTTCATTTAAGTTTCAACTTTAAGTATACAAAAGTGAAAAATATGATTAATCCGGCAAAATAAAAAGCGATGTCTTTTCCAAGAGCTTGGAAAATTTCTCCGCCAATAATCGGGCCCAGAATTCTTCCCATAGATCCGGCCGATTGCATGATCCCGAGCGTCTCTCCATACTCTTCCTTTGGGACGTTTTCTGATGCTAGTGCTTGGATAGTCGGGTTAGCCAAACCGTTTCCTAGGGGAATAAAAAATAAGGCAACATACAGAAAGTTTGGATGTTTTGATAAAGGAATAAGCGTCAAACCGATAAACATAGAAAGAAGAGAAATAAGAAGAATATTATTTTCGTGAAATTTTTTTATCACTCTTGGTAAAACCTGCATCTGAATTAAAACAGCCAGAATCCCCACATAAGTAAATAGCCATCCGTTTTGACTCGGTTCAAAGTTAAAAGTTTTTTGTGTCCAAAGAGCAAAATTTCCTTGCATAATAGAAAAAGCCGTATTTAGTAAAAAAAATACACTAATTAAAAGCCCAATAGGATAAAGAGAGAGGACTCTTTTAAACTCGGTTAAAGAAAATTTAGTCCGAGGTGAATGACTAGCTTTGTCTTCGTTGACGGTTTCTTTTAAGAAGAAGATTGTAGTTAAAACAGTAATCAAAGAAACTGCTGTAGCGAAATAAGCTGGGGTCGAATAAGAAATTTTTGACAGGGCGCCGCCGATAGCCGGACCAAAAATAAATCCGAGTCCGAAAGCTGCTCCGATCAAACCCATTCCTCGAGCACGGTTTTCTTTTGTCGTGACATCAGCAATATATGCTTGAGCGATTGAGATATTTCCTCCTGTTATTCCATCAATAATTCTAGATAGAAATAAAAGAGGTAGATTTCCCGCTAAGCCGAGAATAAGATATCCGACAGCACTTCCAAGTTGGGAGATAATTAAAAGTTTCTTTCTTCCGTAGCGGTCAGACAGTCTGCCAAATATTGGTGAAGCGATTAACTGAAAAAAAGAATAAGTTGCCGTAAGAATCCCGATTTGAGCGGGCGTTGCTTGGTATTTTTCAGCAATATAAGGGAGAAGGGGAAGGATGATTCCAAACCCCAAGAGGTCAATGAAAACAATCAAAAATATCGTCATTAATGATTTATTGTTTCTCATAGGAAACTACAATTATAGCAATATTTTCTGATAGAATATGAATTACACGGAGTGTAGTTCAGATGGCCAGAACGTACGCTTTGGGAGCGTAAGGTCGCGAGTTCAAGTCTCGCCACTCCGACTGCTCTTCATGAAAAAATACTTAATTACGTCTTTTTTAATTATTCTTTTTTTTATTTTATATTTTTTTGCAATCGAAAAATCTCCGTTTATAGAATACAAACTAAACAACAAAACCTACAAACTCTTAACTGCAAAAAACTCTGTTGAGTGGCAAAAAGGACTAATGTTTTACAAAAGCAAAAAAGAACTTAAAGGCGCCGACGGAATGATTTTCATTTTTCCTAATAAAGAGATAAGGAGCTTCTGGAATGAAAATACTTATTTGGATTTAGATGTTTACTGGTTAGATGATGATAGAGTAGTTGGTAAAGATTATTTACCAAGTATTTTAAAAACGAAAGAGCCCTATACGATTAATTCTAAAGAAGAAGTTGATAAAGTAATTGAGATTATTAAATGACTATCTTTTTAGTGCTTCAATTCCGGGAAGAGTTCCTTTTTCAATATATTCAAGCATCGCGCCGCCTCCTGTAGAAATGTGAGTAATTTTATCAAGGTATTCTTTTTTTGAAATCGCCGCCAACGTATCACCGCCACCAACTATCGAAATAGCATCAGGATTGTGGGCGATTGAATAATAGACAAAATCAGTTCCTTGTCTGAAAACAGGGTTTTCAAAATAGCCGACAGGCCCGTTCCAGATAATTGTTTTTGCTTTGGCGATGATGCCGCCGATTTGAGCTTTTGTTTCCGGGCCGATGTCAAAGATGGATTTTTTTGGAGGAATACTTTCGATTTTAACGACTTCACTCGTATGATTATCTTTACTTTCGGCAACGACGGCATCGACGGGAAGAATTATCAGAGCCCGATTCTTTTTTGCCAAAGAAAGTAACCTTCTTGCTAGTTGGACTGCTTCATATTCGCAGAAACTGGTGCCGATTTCTAGACCTTGGGCACAGACAAAGGTATTTGCAAGACCTCCGCCGATTATCAGATAATCGACGATTTTTATCAGCTTGTTAACCAATCCGATTTTTGTCGATACTTTGGCTCCGCCGATTATGGCAACAATTGGTTTTTTAGGATCTTTTATCGCCTGATCAATCATTGATAGTTCTTTTTTCAAAAGCAATCCGCCGTAGCCGGGAATAAATTTTGGCGGGCCAATGACCGAAGTTTCTGTCCGGTGGCTGACGGCAAAACCGTCGTTGACGTAAACCTCAGCTAGGGAAGCGAGTTTTCTTGCAAAAATTGTCGAGTAGTCTTTTTCTTTTGGGTAGAAACGAATATTTTCCAGAACCAAAATTTCTTTGGGTTTTTGTTCTTTAAATATCTTTTGGTCACACGTAAGAAAGTCGTCGACCAAAGTTATTTTGTAATCGGGTAAATATTCTTGAAGTCTTTTTACTACTGGTTTGAGCGAATGTTTTGGATCTCTTGTCTTTGGTCTGTTTAATTTGGCGACGCAGATAAGGCGATTATTCTTTTTCAATAAATATTTTAGAGTAGGAAGATTTTGTTGAATTCTTATATCATTTGCGATAGAATGGTCTGGATTTAAAGAAACATCAAAGTCTACACGGACAAGAATGGTTTTGTTTTTAATTTCTGTTTCGTCGATGTAGGTGACTTTAGACATAATTTGTCAATTTTTCTACCAAATCAACTAATCTTGTCGAATAACCCCACTCGTTGTCGTACCAGCCAAAGATTTTTACCAAGTTGCCTGCCTGCGCAGGTAGGCCATTGATGACTTTAGTGTAATTGGCGTCGAAGATACAAGAGAATGGGGAGCCGATGTAGTCGGAAGAAACTAGTATTTTATTTTCATAACGCAAGACTTCCTTCATCGCGCCCAATGATGCCTCTTTGAAAACTTTATTGACCTCTTCGGCCGTTACATGTTTTTCAACGATCGCTGATATATCAGTAATAGATCCTGTAGCGATCGGTACCCGAAGCGCCATTCCGTCAACTTTTCCTTTTAATTCGGGAATGACTCGGGCGACGGCTTTGGCAGCGCCGGTCGTTGAAGGAATTATGTTAGTAAAAGCGGCTCTTGATCGGCCCTCGTTTTTATTGGCGTCGTCAAGCATGCTTTGACTGATGGTGATGGCGTGAACGGTCGTGAGGAATCCCGAGACGACTTTAAAATTGTCATTAATGACTTTAAACATCGGTGCGGCGCAGTTTGTCGTGCACGAGGCCATAGAGATAATTGATTCTTTTTTAAAATCAAATTTACTGTCGTTTACTCCCTGGACGACAAACGGAGTTTCTTCGTCTTTAGCCGGGGCTGACAAAATCACTTTTTTGACACTTCCTTTTAAGTGTTTTTCCAAATCTGGTTTTTTAGGAAAAGCCCCCGTAGCATCAACAACTACATCAACCTGGTATTTATTCCAAGGAATATTTTCCGGTTTGTCATTGAGAAGCGTCAAGATTTTTTTTCCTTCAATGGAAATTCCGTCAGTTTCTTCCTTGACAACTTTTCCAAAAGTTCTATAGACCGAATCGTATTGAAGAAGATACGACATCATCGAATTTTGGGTTTTTCTTGTATTAATAACAACTAAATCAAAAGTATCACGCGATAAAGCAATCCTAGCAAAAGCTCTACCAATCCGTCCAAAACCGTTTAAGCCAACTTTTATTTTTTTCATATAAATTTATTTTACCTGATGCAAATGGTGGTGAGTAGTGATATAGCGGATGGTTTTTGATTTGGCTCTCATGACGATTGAATGAGTAATAATTCTGTTTTTTCTAAAAATTATCCCTTGCAAGAGTGGGCCGTCGATGACTCCGGTCGCCGTAAAAGTCAGCTCGTCGCCGCGGGCCAGGTCTGAAGCGGTGAAGATTTTTTTCAGGTTTTTTATCCCCATGGCTTTAATTTTTTCGATGTCTGCTTCTTTTTTGGGACGGAAACGGCTAAGCATTTCTCCGCCTAAAATCTTTAAAGCGACGGCGGCCAAGACCGATTCTGTCGACCCGCCCGACCCCATCAAAAGATCAATGCCTGATTCGGGGATGCAGGTGGCGATCGCGGCGGCCACGTCTCCGTCTGTGATCAATCTGACTCTGGCGCCTACTGATCTGGCTTCGTTCATGATCGGATAGTTTCTTTCGCGATCGAGCATCATAATGGTGATTTCCCGGATATCTTTACCGATCGCTTTGGCGACTTTTTTAATATTATTAGTGACAGAATTGTCTAAGTCGATCACTTTTGCGGCTTCTGGGCCGGTCGCCAATTTATCCATGTAGGTATCTGGGGCGTGGAGAAGGCTTTTAGGTGGACCAGCGGCAATAACTGCTAAAGCATTAAATCTTCCATGAGCGACGCTGTCAGTACATTCCAAAGGATCAATTGCCAGATCCATTTCCGGGCCGAGACCAGTTCCTACTTTTTCACCGGTATAGAGCATCGGTGCTTCGTCTTTTTCTCCTTCTCCGATGACGACCGTGCCTTTAAAATCAACATTATTAAATCTTTTTCTCATCTCGTCAACGGCAGCGCCATCGGCTTTATTTTTTTCTCCTCTTCCGACCCAGTGAGCGGCCGCAATAGCAGCCGCTTCAGTAACACGAACGAATTCAAGGGCAAGGTTTCGGTCCATAATGATTGTCTATAATGTACAAACTTAAGAATCTTTTGTCAACTTGCATTTGTTTTTTGATAATTATAGAATGTTTTAGTTATTTGTTAATAAAAAAATATGACAGATCAAACATTAGCTCAGACAGCTAAACAAATGGTTGCTCCTAAAAAAGGAATTCTTGCCGCTGATGAAAGTTTAAACACGATGACTAAAAGACTATCATCAATTGGCGTCGAATCGACCTTAGAAAATAGGTCGATGTGGCGTCAGATTATGGTCGAGACCGAAGGAATAGAAAATTATGTTTCAGGAATTATTTTATTTGACGAAACTTTAAGAAACCCGCTTCCTAACGGCAAGATGATCGCTGATATTTTAAAAGAAAAAGGAGTTTTGCCAGGGATCAAAACCGATGAAGGAACCTATAAATTTAATAGTGGCGAAGAAACCTTTACTTTGGGTTTAGATAAATTACAAAAAAGATATGAAGAATATAGACAGATGGGAGCGGTTTTTGCCAAATGGAGAGCAGCATATAAAGTTGGAGAAGATATGCCGTCAAAGGCAGCAAGAGCTTCAAATGCAATTGGTTTAGCTCAATATGCTTTGATTACTCAAAAATCAGGATTAGTTCCGATTGTTGAACCAGAAGTTTTGGTTTTGGAAGGAAGCCATGATATTGATACAAGCGAAGAAGCGACGGAAGAAATTTTGGAGGATGTTTTTAAATGGTTAGAGAGATTTGGAGTAGAATTTTCCGGAATGCTTTTAAAACCAAACATGATTTTACCCGGTAAAAACTCTGAAAAAAAATCATCAGCACAAGAGATCGCTGAAAAAACCGTTAAAGTATTAAGAAAAACGGTTCCAAAAGAAGTTCCGGGAATTGTTTTCCTGTCGGGAGGACTTACACCGGATGAATCGACAGATTATTTAAAAGCAATGAACAGCGCCTATAAAGATCTTCCATGGCAGTTGAGCTATTCCTTTGGACGAGCTCTTCAGCAGGAAGGTCTAAAAGCTTGGGCTGGGAAAAAAGAAAATGTAAAAGCAGCCCAAGAGGCATTTTTGACTAGAGCTAAAAAAGTATCTGATGCTAGGGAATAGGGTCATAGCCGCCTTTATTCCAAGGGTGGCAGCGGATGATTCTTTTTAATCCTATATATATTCCTTTACTAACTCCATATTTATTTATGGTTTGATAAGTGTAATCAGAGCAAGTGGGTGTGAACCGACAGCTGGCGTCTGACAAAAAAAGTTGCTTTAAAAGCGGAGCCCGAAAAAATTCGGTTCTTTGGTAGAGCTTTATTAGTGATAAAACCAGCTTTTTCATTGCTATGCCACTTCGCTTTGATTAAATTAATACCTACCGAAGCTTTCAAAGCTACGTTAGGCATTATACTAACTTTTTGAAAGCGAAGGGGTATAATTTTACTATGAAAATATCAATTATCACCCTTTTTCCAAAAATGATTTCAGGGTTCTTTGAGGAGAGTATTATTAAGCGGGCAGTTGAGAAAAAGCTTGTGGAAATTAAAGTAGTTAATCTTCGCGATTTTGCTATTGATGATTACGGAACAGTTGATGATCGACCGTATGGAGGAGGAGTGGGGATGGTGATTCGAGTAGATGTTGTTTATAAAGCAATCCAAAATCTCAAATCCAAAATCTCAAATCCAAAAGTCAAAACTAAAATCTTACTTACTTCACCAAGGGGAAGATTATTTAATCAAAGAAAAGCAGAAGAGTATTCTAAAATTGACCAGCTAATAATCATCGCCGGACATTATGAGGGAGTGGATGAAAGAGTTAATGAGTTTATCGATGAAGAGGTATCTATTGGTGACTACGTTTTAACAGGCGGAGAGATTCCCGCAGCGGCCATAGTTGACTCTGTCGTCAGATTGCTTCCGGGAGTTCTAAAGAAAGACGAAGCGATTAAACAGGAAAGTTTTAATATAAAAGGCAAAAAGCTTTTAGAATATCCTCAATATACTAGGCCCGAGGAGTTTAAGGGTATTAAAGTTCCAAAGGTTTTAATGGGAGGGAATCATAAAGAAATCGAGAAGTGGCGATTAGATAAATCTCTTCAAGAAACAAAAAAGAGGCGCCCTGACCTTATTCAAAAATAATATTGACAATTGTAAGAAAAAGTATCATAATTTGACTATTACTAATTTTATAATAGTTATATGAAAAATTATCTTTTAATAGGTTTATTGGTAGCGACTTTGGGCGTTGGCGGCCTTTATATTTTTAATCAGAATCGATCTGTGACGAGTCAAGAGGCTAATTCAACAGAAGTAATATCTTCTCCAGCATCATCTGTTTCGGTAAAAGAATTCACCCTGACTGCTAAACAATGGGCTTTTGATCCGGCGACGATCACGGTCAAACAAGGAGATAAGGTTAGACTAAAAATTACCAGTCTAGACGTCACCCATGGTTTTTCCCTTCCTGATTTTAATGTCAAAGTCGATCTCAATCCTAATGCTGAAACTGTTGTTGAATTCACCGCAGATAAAACCGGTGAGTTTACATTTTTCTGCTCGGTTGTGTGCGGCACAGGACACAATGACATGAAGGGGAAATTGATTGTATTATAAATTGGTTGAAAAGGAGGAAATATGAAAATTATAAAATGGGAGGCAAAAAAATTTTCCGATTCGATATTTTCCATGAAAGGGATTTCCAAAAAAACAGTTGATGAACACTTAAAGCTCTATCAAGGATATGTCAATAAATATAATGAGATTCAGGAAAAACTTATAGGGTTGACTGACGATGATTTGACAAAAGCTAATCAAACCTATTCACAGTTTCGAGAGCTTAAAATGGAACTATCTTTTGCCTGGGGTGGAGTGATTAATCATGAAATCTATTTTTCTCACCTCGGAGGCAGAGGAGGCAAGGTACCAGACGGTACCTTGTTGAAGCAGATTGAGAAAGATTTTGGCAGTTTTGACGCTTACAAAAAAGATCTAAAGGCAACCGGAATCTCTGCCCGCGGTTGGGTTTGGACGGCATGGAATTATAAAGAGGAGAGATTATTTAACTATCTTGGTGATGCCCAGAATACTTTTCCGGTCTGGCACGCTTATCCGATACTAGCTCTTGATACTTATGAACACGCTTATTTTATCGATTATGGAGTCAACCGTGGGAGTTATATTGATGCTTTTTTTGAAAACCTCGATTGGAAAAAAGTCGAGGAAAATTTTTCTTCCAAAAATCGGGTATAATTTGATTCATGATTAGAACTAGAGCAGCCATTTCACCTACAGGCTATCCCCATATTGGTACTATTTACCAAGTACTTTTTGATTATGCTTTTGCCCATAAACATAAAGGAAAGTTTATTGTCAGAATAGAAGATACTGATAAAGAGAGAACCGTTGCTGATGCTGAAGAAAAAGTTTTTAAAGCTCTTGATTGGTTCAAATTAGTCGAAGACGAAAGCGTCAGAAAAACAGGTCCTTACGGACCATATCGTCAATCAGACAGACTTGATATTTATAAAAAATATGCTCAAGAATTAATAAATAAAAATAAAGCATATTACTGTTTTTGCTCAAAAGATCGTCTTGATGAAATAAGGCAAAAACTGCAAAAAGAAGGTAAACCTCCAATGTATGACAAACACTGTCTCAATCTCGATAAAAAAACCATTGATCAAAAATTAACAAATAAAGAATCTTACATAATAAGATTATATGTTCCGAAAGATATAAAAATAAAAATAAAAGACGAATTGAGAGGTGAGGTTATTTTTGATTCTAATTCAGTAGATGATCAGGTACTTTTGAAATCGGATGGATACCCAACGTACTTTCTAGCGGTTGTTGTTGACGATCATCTTATGGAAATTAGCCATATGGTTAGGGGTGAAGAATGGTTAACCTCATCAGCAAAAATTGTCTTACTTTACGAATATTTTGGTTGGGAAAAACCGGTTTTTGTTCACACCCCGATTATTAGAAATCCAGATCGATCAAAATTTTCCAAAAGACAAGGTCACACAAACGTCTCCTGGTATCAAGAACAGGGTTTTTTCCCAGAAGTAATCTTAAACTATTTAGCACTAATGGGTTGGAGTCATCCTCAAGGAAAAGAAATTTTTACTTTAGATGAATTTATTAAACTATTTGATTTTAAAGATATCAGTCCTGTTGGACCGGTATTTGATCTTAATAAACTTGAATGGATGAACGGGGTACATATAAGAGAATCTCAAGACTCAAATCTCAAGACTCAAATCTATAATTTTTATCAAAAAAAATATCCAGTAGAGTTGATAGAAAAAACAATACCCTTAATAAAAGAAAGAATTAAAAAACTTTCCGACTATCTTCCTCTTTGCGAATTTTTCTTTAAGCCAATTCATGATCTGTCCTTGATCAAGGACAGATCCTATATAAAAGAGATACATAAAGAGTTAGAAAAAGTATCTGATTGGAAAGCAGACATTATTGGAGAATCGATGCAAGCTCTTGTAAAAAAACTTAACGTTAAAACAGGAGAATTTTTTATGACTCTCCGCGTTGCTATCACCGGCAAAAAAATCTCTCCTCCTCTTAATAAATCAATGGAAATTTTAGGGAAAGAAGAATGTCTTAAGAGATTAGGTCAATTAGGTTAATTAGAAATTAGAAATTTAATAATAGGTTTCCTGCCAATGTGGATCGGTTTCGATGGTGAGATCAAGATAGACCTTTTTGTTGATTGCTAGGGCGATTTCTTTGCGGGCATAACTTCCGATTTCTTTTATTTTTCTTCCGGCAGCACCAATGAGCATTTTTTTGTATCGATCGTCAGTCGTCAAAATTCTTGCTTTAATATAGGTAATCCCATTTTTTCTTTCGGAGATTTCGTCAACTATCGCTGTTGTTCGATAAGGAATCTCTTCACCCATCATTAAAAAAACTTTTTCCCGGATTAACTCGCTGACAAAAATTTTGCTGTCAAAATTCAAAACAGGATATTTTAAATCACTAGGGATTTCTTCAATACCTTTTCCTTCAGGAATAAGTTCAAACATTTTATCAAGTAAGGGTTTAACATGTGTTTTGTTTAAACCAGATATTTGAAAAACAGATGAGAATTCGTCTTCCAAAAATTTATATTGAGGTAAATAAGATTTTTCCTGCAAGTCAACTTTATTAATCACTAATATCTTTGGTTTGTCAATTTTCCTAACCATGCCCAAAACTCGAGCTTCTTCAAAATCTCGTTTTCTCGTGTGGTCGATCATATAAATAACCAGGTCGACTTCTTCGTTTAAGGCTTGGAGGGTTTTTTTATTGATGTTTTCCGAGAGGCGGTCTTCGGTTTTGCCCATGATGCCTGGCGTATCGACAAAAATTATCTGTCCGCGATCGTCGCTATAAACTGCTTTGATCGCAAATCTGGTGGTTTGCGGTTTAGGTGAAGTGATGGCGACTTTTTGACCAATAAGATTATTGACGAAAGTCGACTTGCCGACATTTGGCCTACCCAATAATAGAACTTTACCGTTTTTCATGGGATAATTGTATCAGAATATGAAGCTTACGGATAAAGAAATAATTCTAAAAATCAAGAACGGCGAGATTGATTATTATTCTTTCATAGTAGGCGAATACACAAATTCAATTTACCGATACATCAAAACCAAAATAAAAAAGCACGAAGACGTTGAAGATCTTGTCCAGAATGTTTTTACATCTTTTTATAGAGCTATCGAAAGATTTGACGAGGAAAAACCAATTAAACCTTATCTGTATCAAATAGTCAAAAATGAACTCAAGATGTTTTACCGGTCGAGAAAACCAGTGCTGCCGTTAAAAGAAGAAATCTATATCAGTGACGATAATAATTTAGAGATAGAGGATAAAGAGAGTTATTTAAAACTCTTAAGCAACCAAGAGAAAGAAATTTTCATATATATAGACGAGGGTTATAATTATGAAGAAATTTCTAGAAAGATTAATAAACCTTTAAATACGGTAAAATCTATAATAAGACGAGCAAGGGTCAAACTGAGAATTAAGAACCAAGAATAAAGAATTATGAAAGATAAAAATCTAGAAAAAAAAATTTTAAAAGGAGTTTATCGACTCGAAACTAAAAGAACGACGACCTATCTTCTCATAAGAGTATTTTTCGGATTATTATTTTTATTGTCTACTTTCGTCTTCGCTTCAGTGACAATCGATATTCTAAACGAACAGAACTCTTTTGATCTTTTGGATTTTTTCCGCGATGACTTTGAAGTGATAAAAAAATATCTTTTCGAAAATCTTATCGACTTTTTTCAAGAAATACCGCAACCATTATTTTATGTTTCCGTAATTAGTATACTATTAGTATTGGCAACTGTTTTTATTTTGGTCAAGAACTTCAAAAAAATAAAAAATAAGTTAGTAGCTATTTATAAGTTCCAGTCCTCGAAGGACAAAACAAAATGAAAAACTATTTTTTTACTATCGTTTTAATTTTATTAGTGGTTTTTGGACTGTTTAATATTTTTAACAAAAATAAAGCAAATATAAATCAGCGAGGTTGGATTGCTAATGTTTCAATCACAGAACAATCAGAGGAAGAGTCAGTCGAACAGGGGTTAACTCTTGAGTTGACATCGCCAAAAGACAAAACCACTATCAACGTTTCAACGGTGATCGTCTCCGGAAAAACAAGTCCGGGAGTTGATGTCTTTATCAACGAGAAAGAATTAAAAGCTGACTCGTCAGGAAATTTCTCCATTAACTACGAGTTATTTGAAGGCGAAAACAATATCTTTGTTGCCGCGAATGATATTTTTGGAAATTATGCAGAAAGATCGGTGACTGTTTATCTCGAAACGACCGAGTGAAACCAAGTCAGACTCGGTGAAACTTTTTTAAAAATTGCGCATATATATTATTGTAAGTTTATAAAGTATGAAAAAAACTATTTTCGGCCTAATTATTTTGTTTACTTTTTTAACTGTTGCTTTTCCATTGTCTGCCGAGACTAATTTCGGAGGAGAAGTTAAAAAGACGATTAGGGAGACGGTTGAAGAAGGTAGAGAGGCCAGCTTGAGTCCCAAAGAAATCAGGCGGGAAGTAAAAGGAAATATTAGAGAGCAAATTCAAGAGAGAAAAGAAGGATTACTAGATAAGGTAAAAAATCTAGTCAGGAGAAATTTGAGATTTGCCGCTCGCATTACTGGCACAATTTCTTCAATTGGGGAAAATACAATGACAGTTAATGCTAATGACGGAAAAACCTACACCGTTAATATAAACAGCGAAACAAAACTTGTGAGGAGATTCGGCGGAAGAAGTGAACTCTCGGAATTTTCCGTTGGCAACGAAATCAACGTCATTGGCAAATTTACAGATGAGGAAAAAACGACAATTGACGCAAGGTTGATAAGAAATCTTTCTATCCAAAAAAGATGGGGAGTGTTTTTCGGAGAAGTGACGGTAAAGAATGGCGATAATTTCGTCATGAAGACTATCGAGAGAGGAGACCAAGCTGTTTATTTTGGAAGCGAAACAGAATTTCTAAATCACAAAAAAGAAACAATAAGTTATGCCGACCTACAGATTGGTAATCGTGTTAGGGTCAAAGGCATGTGGGACAGGAGTTTGAATAAGATTACAGAAGTAGAAGAGGTAAGATTATTTCCTCAAAGACCAACGCCAACTCCATGATATAATTAACGCTTCATGGAAATCCGTAATATTGCCATTATTGCCCACGTTGACCATGGGAAAACCACCTTGGTCGACGCCATGTTAAAGCAGACTCATACTTTCAGAGATAACCAAAAGGAAATGGGTGAAACTCTTATAATGGATTCCAACGATTTAGAAAGGGAAAAAGGAATCACGATCTTGGCGAAAAACACCTCTGTTTTCTACTTACCTGTAGGCAAGCAGGTAAGAACAAAAATTAACATTATTGATACTCCAGGCCACGCCGACTTCGGCGGAGAAGTAGAGCGAACCATTAATATGGCAAGCGGCGCGATTTTGCTGGTCGACGCAGCCGAAGGGCCTTTACCCCAGACAAAGTTTGTTTTGAAAAAAGCTCTCCAGGCTCACCTAAAAATCATTCTCATCATTAACAAGATTGACAAAAAAGACGCCAGACCAAAAGAAGTCTTGAATGATATTGAAAATTTATTTCTTGAACTGGCAGAGCACGAAAAGCATCTTCACTTTACTACTCTTTACGCTGTTGGTCGAGATGGTAAAGTTTTTTCTAATCTTCCAGAAAAATATTCTTCAGATGTGCCGGGTGATTTGACTCCTCTTTTTGAAACTGTTATTAAAGAAATTCCTAATGTTGCTACAGATAAAGACAAACCTTTTCAATTGTTAATCTCAACTTTAGATTGGGATAACTATGTCGGACGCCTCTGCATAGGTAAAATCACTCAAGGAGTTTTAGGGAAAAACCAGACGGTTTCTTTGGTTGAAGAAAACAAGGTTTTGGGAAATTTCAAGGTGCAAAAACTTTATACTTATGAAGGACTTCAAAAAAAAGAAGTTGATAAGGTAACATCTGGGGACGTCATTGCTATCGCTGGAATTCCTGAATTAAACATTGGACAAACCGTTACCGATCCGGCTGCGCCGACAAGCCTGCCGGCGATTAAAGTCGAGGAGCCGACGATCAAAATCACCATCGGGCCAAACACCTCGCCATTTGCAGGAAAAGAAGGGAAATTAGGGACGTCTCGTCAGATCAAAGAAAGACTCCTAAAAGAAAAAGAAACCAACCTTGGTCTCAAAATCGAACAAGATCAAGCAGGCGCCAATTTTATAGTTTCGGGACGGGGCGAGCTACATCTCGCCGTATTAATTGAAACGATGCGGAGGGAAGGCTTTGAGCTTCAAGTTTCTAAACCCCAGGTGATTTATAAAAAAATAAAAGGAGTAGTGAGTGAACCATACGAGGAAGTAACGATAGATTGCGACAAAAAATTTATGGGAGAGTTGACAGAAGAGTTTGGAAAAAGAAAAGGAGAGATGCTTGATATGGTCACTTCTGGTAATAACATAAGATTAAAGTACAAAATATCAGATAATAATTTACTGGGAATAAGAAGTATTCTTATGACAAAAACTCGAGGAACAGCGATTATGAGCAATTATTTTTTAGGGTATCACTTGAGGGGTGGAAAGCTTGATTCAATTAGGAATGGAGCATTGGTTGCCGTTAAGCCCGGAGAGGCAATGACCTATGGATTAGTCAATGCTCAGGATCGAGGAGTGCTTTTTGTTTCACCTGGAGAAAAGATATATGAAGGAATGGTTGTTGGTGTAGGAACGAGAGAGTTCGATGTTGAGATAAATGTCTGTAAGGAAAAAAAACTAACTAATAACCGCTCGGCCGGAGAAGGCACTTCGATTCCGTTGACGCCGGCAACTGTTTTAACTCTGGAGCAGGCCTTAGATTTTATTATTGATGATGAATATTTAGAAGTAACACCTCTTAATTTAAGAATCAGAAAAAAAGTTCTTTCTTTGACCCAAAGGCGGGTTTTCAATAGACAAGGAAATTAAGTCTTACTCCTTAAGTAGAAAGATCATTAAGTACATTAAAATTATCCCGGCAATAAAAGGTAGGACCTGCGCCCATTTTTTTTGTTTTTTGTAATCTATATGAAGGTGGGGTATTAGATCTGACCCGGCAATATAAATAAAAATTCCTGATGAAAAGGAAAGAAGAATTGGTAGGCCCGTTTCAAGACCTTGAAGAAAATAAAATCCCATAATACCACCTATAATAGCTGGAATTGCAGAGAGAAGATTAGTAGTTAATGCTTGCATTTTATTTAATCCGGAATGAATAATAATTGTAAAATCGGCTATTTCCTGGGGAATTTCATGAGCGGCAATGGCGATTGAAGTGACAACGCCCAACGTCGGACTAGTAAGAAACGCGGTAGCTATTACTACGCCGTCTATAAAATTATGTATACCGTCGCCAAATAAAATTAAAGACAAAGAAGGTTTTATCCAAGTTTTTATACCGTGAGTAGTGCCGTGATGGTGAAACCATACTTGGAATCTTTCGATAAAAAAAGAAATAATAATTCCTAAAAATACCGGTAAGAATATATCCGTCCCGGTTTTTTCAGCTAGTTCCAATGCTTCCGGAAGCAAGTCAAAAAATACCGTCGTAAGAATAACGCCAGCAGCAAAAGCTACCATATAAGGAATTATTTTTTTGCTGATTAGATTCTTGCGCAAAAGCATAATACCACCTGATAAAGAAAGAAGGCTAATGACGATATTGGCTGCAATAATAGTTAGAAGCATATTTTAATTATGCTGATTATTATACCTTAAAGCGTCATGTTTTTATCTTTGGATCGTGGTTCCGTTGCTGTCGACGCAGTGGGATAGCCAGGTAGTGGGGAAGTCAAAGCCGGCGATTTCACTGCATTCGGGGACGCCCTGGCCGGCATAGGCGATCACCCAAATTCCATTTTGCTTACCAGCAAACCAGGCAGCGCCGCTCATCTCATTTTTGTTTTTTACGCTTCCCCGCGCTATCTTACCGTCGTTATAACTCATTGAAATTTCGATCCCATCTTTGCTGATGCCGGTTTTGGCGATTAAAACTTCTTTTATCAATTCTTCATCGCTCACGGTTGGAGCAGGTGTTATCGAAGGAGATATTTCTGGTTCGAATTCTGTTGGAATATTTTGTTGACTGGTTGGCTTTGGCGAAATCTGACTTTTATTAAAAGATTGAGAAAGAAGGTTAGGATTTTGAGACAAAAAGATAAAGACGCCGATAATTAATGACCCAAAAATAATCGCTAAAGGTATTTTCACTGAAAATATGATAAAAAATTTTTCAATAAGAGTCAAATAAAACAGTTATAATTGAACTATGAGAAGATTTGTAGTAGTAATGCTAATAGTGGTTTTATCAATAACTGGCTTTTTAATTTTTAATAGAAAACAAGCTAGGATTGTTAACCTATTGACTGACCAGATGAATCTTCAGGAAAACGAAAGAGGAATGGTTGAGCAGGCTCATGAACTATCGATAAAGAATTTAATGAAGGGCAACTATTCTGGTAGTGACATTGTTATCGAACAAAAACTAGAGTCTGGATCAAACTATAAAAGATATATTGCTAGTTATAAATCAGAAGGCCTGAAAATATATGCTTTATTGACGGTACCAAACGGCCCTGTCCCGCGAAGCCCGAAGGGCGAAGTGGGATGGCCGGTGGTTATTTTTAATCACGGATATATCCCGCCAGCAGAATACCAAACAACAGAAAGATACATCGCCTATACCGACGGTTTTTCAAGAAACGGCTACATTGTTTTTCGTTCAGACTACCGAGGTCATGGTTCATCGGAGGGAGAGGCGACTGGCGGTTATGGATCAAACAACTATACAATTGATATTTTAAATGCCGTTGAATCGATGAAAAAATACAAAGACGCAGATCCAAACAGAATTGGTATGTGGGGCCACTCGATGGGTGGGTTTATCACTTTGAGAAATATGGTTGTTTCCAAAGATATAAAAGCCGGGGTTATCTGGGCAGGTGTTGTTGCTTCTTATCCAGACTTGATTAATAACTGGAGAAGGCGAAATTTTTCTCCGCCTCCGGGAATTCCTTCCAGAGCTCTGTCTTGGAGGAATCAGTTAATTAATCAATATGGTTCGCCTGAAGAGAATCCGGAATTTTGGAATTCGATTTCCGCCAATTCATTCCTCAAAGACATTTCTGGACCGCTTCAACTTCACCACGGAACAGAAGACTCATCGGTGCCCGTTTTGTTTTCGGAAAAACTGGAAGAACAGATAAAAGCGGCTGGGAAAACAGTTGAATTATACAAATATGAAGGCGATGATCATAATATTGGTAATAATTTTAATATAGCGATGCAAAGATCAGTAGAGTTTTTTGATAAATATCTGAAGTAGAAAGTTCCATACTTAAATTTTTATAGATTCTGCCACTCATGAATCCATTTCTCGAAGACACTTTTCATTTCGTGACACCTATAAAAATTTTGTAGCCTTTTTTCTTTTTATAAAAAGTAGATAAATTATTCCTACATAAACTAACATTATTGAAAGGCGGACTAGGCTGAATTCCTGGTCGAGGCCGAAAAAGCTGGAAATGAAGTGCCCAACAACCGTGCTTTTTCCGTCAAGACGCCGCGAGCACTATCGCCGTAAATGAAAGTTGCGGTCGCCAATAGAACAGAAAGAATGATTCCTATAATAGCCGCAATCGCGATTTCAACCTCTTTTTTTATCTTCAATTTTTTTGAGATTCCCAAAAAAACTCCGACGATCAAAAAAGCTTCCAAAAACTCTCTAAAGGCAATTACGGCAGTCGCTAACATTTTCTAATTTATACTGTTTTTGTAATAGTTTGTCAATAGAAGGTTATTTTTCTTCGATTAATATTGATTTTATGACAACCGGATTAACTGGCGTTGAGTTTTCCCCGGACACCGAAGGTTTTACTTCGGCGGAGGCAATCTTATCGACAACTTCCATCCCTCCAATAACTTTTCCAAAGATGACATAATTTTTTGGCAGGGGATAGTCGGCATGCATGATAAAAAACTGGCTGCCGTTGGTATTAGGTCCGGCATTCGCCATGGCGATTGTACCTCTCGTATATTCGCCAGTGAATGGTTCATCATCAAATTTATATCCCGGTCCTCCGGTTCCATTTCCATTTGGATCGCCGCCCTGGATCATGAATCCTTTTATGACCCGGTGGAAAATCGTTTTATTGTAAAATCCTTTTTTAGCCAGCGAGACGAAGTTACTGACAGTAATAGGAGTTTGTTTGGCGTTTAGCTGGATCGTGATCTTTCCCTCGCTAGCTTCCATAACTGCGGTATATTTTTTTTTGCTGTTTATTAATGGAAAAGGATATTTGTCTTTCATAGAGTCGGTTGGTTTCGGTTGAGGATTAGTAATGATAACATATAAGCTTACCGCGGCGATAACGATAAAAATATAAAGAAATATTTTTTTAAACATAGATTATCTTATTTTTTTATAACTAATCCCATCTTGAACTTAATCAAACTTACAAGCAAAGCATTGACAAATAATAAATAAATAGGGAAACCATAGTTCTGAAAGTTCCATTCGTTTAATGCTAAAAGGGCAATTACTGCGTTAACAAAACCGAATATAAAAATAGTGCTGTTTTCAGTTTTCGGGTAAAGGTAAGATTTTACTATTGTAGGTATTGCAGCCAATCCGTCAGCCAAAATACTGAAAAAGATTGCAATATTACCTACTTTTGTAATCAGCCAGAACACCAAACCCAATACTGAAAGAGTCCCGCAAAAAATATCCAACGTGGTTATCTTCCATTCTGCTTTTCTATTAAAGAAAGAAGCAATGAAAATAACCAAGGGTACAAATCCTACAATAAAAGTAGCTAGTGCTGTAATACCTACTCCTTGTTTAATCATCGCTACAAACGCAATTAAAGGAGAGATACTCCAAAGAAGCCAACTGACTTTATTTGGTTTAATTCTGCCTTTAAGTGTATCGACTAGATAACTCCAGCTGCCCAAAGTCTGTAGAATAACACCTACTATTACGAAGTTCGGATTTATCACTTTTAAAAGTATATCAAAAGTTTTAAAAACAATTATATTAAAGCTGGAAATTTCCAAAAAAACTGAATGACTATAATCTCAACATTCTTTATTTTAAGCTCTAAAACTCTCTAAGTTTTTGTTTGTTGGGGAGCAAGGATTCGGACCTTGAGTCGCGCTGCTCCAAAGGCAGGCGTGTTACCGTTACACCACTCCCCATGTATAAAAGAACAGATATATTTTACCAGAAGGTAGAGTTATTTTTTAATGGAGTATCCGAAACCACGGATAGACTGAATGAGTTTTTTTCTTCCTTTGACGTCGATTTTCTTTCTAAGATAGCCAACATAGACGTCGGCGACGCGGGATCCAATTTCTTCAGAGTACTGCCAAACCTGTTTTAAAATATCTTGTCTTGATACTACCTTGCCTTTATTTTGTATTAAACACACTAGAAGGTCAAACTCTTTATGGCTCAATTGGATTACTTTACCAGCCCTTTTCACCAGTCTAGTTTTTTTATCTATGTAAAGATCACTCAAGAGCATTTTCATTTTGTCTACTACCTAATTTATATAAGTATTATATAAATTAAACGTAAAAAATATGTAAGAAAACATTTTGTTATAATTTTCTAAATGGATGATTTTTTTTCAGTCGTTTCAAAGGGAGTGATAATAATTCCGATTGTTATTCTTGTTTTGTCTTTGTTGATGAAATTTAATCAAAAAACGGATCGGGCATATTTGATTCCTACAATCGCTCCGACCGTTGCCAAAAAAATCAATCTTGATCTCAACGGTTCGTTCGATTGCCAATACGAAAATAACGGACAAAAATATTATCTTTCGGTTAAGAATAAGAAGATTGATTTGAAAATAACAACGGCTGGTCAAACAAAAAAATATGACCTGTCCCAATATTCAGGACTGCTGGAGAATTTAATAAATTATGATGTCTCACAGTTGGAATCGATGGCAAAGCCTTATTTGCCGGAAGGAGTTGATCTTAAAACTCTAGTTGATAGTTGTAAAAGGAATTAATCCGCCCAAACTAAAAAATATCCTGGCTATGACCTACTTTCCCTAACGCTTTCGCGATTAGTATCATCGGCGCTGACTCGTTTCACTTCCTTGTTCGGGATGGAAAAGGGTGGTACCAAGTCGCTTTAATAACCAGGACAGTTATATAGTATATAATAATATCAGATGGAAAACAATCCAAAATCAGAGAGCCGGGTTTTATTTTCCTACCTTCTTCGTCCTCAAATAAAGTTTGAAAGCTATGAGGCGGGTGAAGAAGTGATTCTCCTCCTTCGCGCTCATCCGATCACCCAACTGCCTTGGATAATCAACTCAATTATCCTTTTTATCATTCTTTTTGGAATTAATTTTGTCATTCCTTCTTTTCTGTCTTTCAATCAGATTTTTGTCCTCAACTGTTTTGTCTTGGCTTTTATTTTAAGCTATATCTGGATGAGTTTTCTCAACTGGTATTTTAATGTCGGCATTATCACCAACCGCCGCGTGGTTGATATTGATTTTCACGGAATCCTCTATAAAGAAGTGACGGTCGCCCGTCTAAATAAGATCGAAGACATTACTGTCAAAAGCGGCGGCTATTTTGCCTCGCTTTTTGATTACGGCAACGTATTTATCCAGACTGCCGGTACCGAAGCCAACGTAGAATTTATCAATATTCCTTTTCCCTCGCTTGTGGCGCAGAGCATTAATCAGTTGTTAGGAAAAAAACATGGAATTCAGTAATGTCATCGACATATTTTTCAAAGTTTCAGCCATTTTGCTTGGCGTTATCTATCTGCTTTATGCGATCGTCATTGCCAAACAAGTCAATATTATGACCAAAACCTTAGAAGATAAATTTAATTTTGTCGTTTCTTTTGTCAGCTCTTTACAGGTTACCGTGGCGTTAATATTGTTAATTTTTGCGATATTCCTGGTTTAAAACTAGTAACTAGTTACTAGTGATTAGCGACTGGTTATAGAAAATAGAGAATAGAAAATAGAGATACAAAATACTACTTTCAACTTTCTAATTTCCATAACTATGTTACCAATTTCTAACAACAAATTTCTAATCTCTAGTCATGTATAAACCAGAGGTCGCATTCTATCTAGGAGAGCAGAAGCAGCAAGGTTTTTCCGGGATTGTGCAAAAGGATAATCTGTTTTTTATCCTTGAGGTAGGGACCGGAATGTCAGAAGATCAAGGGCATAAGACGCTGGACTTTGTCAAGGAAAAGATAAAAAAAATAAACAATTTTGACGATTTTATCGCCTCAATTATTACGGAGAATAATCTGCCTTCAGATTTTTCTATTGCCTCGGGCTTCATCAAAGATAATATTTTATATCTGAAAACAGTCGGGACAGGAAAAGTATTTATAAGGAGAAAAAACAAACTGGGTTTATTGATAGAAGGGAACACCACTGCTTCTGGGCCAGTCGAAAATAATGATTTTTTCATTTTTACGACAGACAATTTTTTTGAAATAGTGGGAGGACGACAGGGCTTAGAAAATACTTTTGACCATAGGAGCCCGACCGAAATTATCGATGAAATTACGCCATCTTTAAAGGCAAAAAATGATCAGGGGGCAGTGGCCTTGTTTGTGAATTTGCACCAAATTGTTGAAGATGATCAAGTGTCATTCCGACCAAGTCCCGATGAAATCGGGATGACAAAAGGGCGGATTAAATCGATTTGGTTTTCGATGAAATCCAGCAAAAAAACTCTTACTTTCATTACTGTTTTTATATTATTTCTCGTTTTTCTCTGGAGCGTGATTTTGGGTGTTCAAAGAAGGACGAGCAAGAGTGCCAACGAAAAAATAAAACTGGCTAAAGAATTGGTTTCTCAAAAGCTATCAACAGCCGAAGAAGTTGCGTTTTTAAATATGGATAGAGCTTTGATTTTGATCAGGGAAAGTAAGGAGGAAGTAGAAAAATTAAAGAAAGATGTCCCACTTCGCTCTTCGAGCTTCGAGGGACAACTTGAGAAATTAACAATTATGATTACTCAAGTTGAAAATAAAATTCTTAAAAAAGAACAAAAGAAATACAGTGAGTTTTTTGATCTGACAGTCGATGACAAAGATGCGAAAGGTGACAAAATGTATCTTGACGGAGAAAATTCTTTTATTCTCGACAAAAAAAGAGGCATAATTTACAGACTTTCTCTTGAAAAAAAATCCCTAACTAAAAATCAGTTTTCCGAAATCAAATCTGGGAGCCTGGTCGCCGGTTATGGAGATGAAGGCTTTTTTTACGCCAAAGGTAGCGGCGTCTTTAGGATCAACAGCGAAGGAAAGCTAGGAAAAATAGTTGATAATAGTAATAGCTGGGGAGAGATCATCGACATCGCTACATATAACGGCAACGTCTACCTTTTGGATCGAGGCACGGATGAGGTTTGGAAGTATTTGAGCGGTGAGGAAAAATACGGAAGCGCAAGTTCTTATTTTGCAAGCGGTCAGGCGATCGATTTTTCTCAAGTAAATTCTTTGGCAATAGACGGCTCGCTTTACCTTGCAGGCGATTCAATCATTGTCAAATACACGTCAGGGCTCCGCGACGGATTTAGAGTCGATCTGCCGGATGATCAACCAAATTTCAACAAAGTCTTTACATCTCGCGACCTGGAAAAAATCTATCTTTGGGATAAAATCAAGGGGACAGTTTATGTTTTAGGAAAGACAGGCGAGTATATTGAACAGATTAATTCGGACATTTTATCTAAAGGTACAGACGTGGTTGTTTATAAAGAGGGGATATATGTGTTGGTAGGGAGCAAGATATATGAGATAAATTAAAACCATCTCTTGACAATCACTTACATTTTCAGTTATTCTTAAGATTAAGTACCAACGTTAATAATTTATTGAAGTTTTTAGCAAAGGGGGTGAAATAATAAAATATGAAAGAAGATAGAATTTGTTTTAACAAAACCCTGACCTATCTAGTTCTCTTAATCGCCGCTGTCGTCGGCGCTTTTTATGTGATTAGCTATTCGAATACGCAAAAATTAGGCGGAACACCTAAGGCCGGTACTCCCTTATTAAATAAAATCAGATATCCATATTTAGGGACTGACAATAAAGTTGTTAATCCTAATGGGGTAGCAACATGGCCTGCTGGTGGATGCGAATATAGGCTAAGGTCATATAAGGAAGGATCAAAAACTTTATCGGAGAATGCTTATACAGGATTCAAGAGCAATGGTACTATATTAGAAGAAAACACTGATTGTTACCCATATATATATGCTCAAAGAGATATAAGATATAATTATATAGCTTGTGGTTGGGGAGGTTTTACATACAATGAATATTGTAGAGGACGAGTAAATACTCTAGGAGATGTTAAATATGGAGGTTTATTTTATAGTTATGCACCGCCAGGCGGTTTTGGTTTAGAAGTTTATCAACAAACTTCTACACTACAAACAGTGGCGGGTCAAACAGGTAAGTGGTGGGTAGCGGATGGTACAATACAATCCACAAGTAAAATGATTATTCTTACAAAAAGAACATTTGAAGGGTTTCCAGCATACTTGGCCGGATCAAACACAGCTTTCACTCCAGCACCAGTTATTAAAAAATGTACTTATGATACGAGTGTAATAAAATTTGCTGATGAGTCGCCAGCCGTAGGAGAATATTATATTGATGGCGTTAATACAACGACCACAGTTAAAAAAGATGAAGTTAAGAGCGTGAAACAAGAAAATGGAGCAATTAATGATAAGTTGACAGCCATTCAATGTATACCTTTAGCTGATGGAGCAGCAGACGTAGTCTCTTGGAAGAGTAATGGTGGTACCGCATCAAACGATCTTAATCTACAAACATGTAAAGATAATGCGGTAAAAACTTATACGGTTTCATTTGGAGGCGTTCCACAAATTGAGACTATTAGAGCAGTATGTAAATATAAAACAAGATCAGGCACAGAAGTCTCTGTTTTTTATGGTGATTTTATCATGAATCCGGATGGGACACCGACGAAAACGAAATGTGATTGTGATGAGACAAGAGACCCTGTTCTTACTTATCCGACATTTGTTGAAAGGCCATAATAATTTTGTGTATTTATAATCAAGTGTTATAAAATACGCCCTGACGAGGGCGTATTTTTTTGGTTGGAATTTTGCTCTTGACAACCATAAAGCGATGCTTTATACTTTAGTTATATGAAAAACTTATTTAATGATCTGATCAAAAAGAAACAAAGATTAGATAAACTCTTACCTTTAAGAAAAGAAATTCTATTTGAGATAGAAGAGTGGCTGAAAATTGAGTTAACTTATTCCTCAAATGCTATTGAAGGCAATACCTTAACCCGTAAAGAAACGGCTGAAATATTGGAAAAAGGAATTACCACTGTCATATCTGGAAGACCATTAAGGGATCAAATAGAAGCGATCAACCATGCCAAAGCTATAGAATTTGTAAAAGATTTGGCTAAAAGAAAAAAAAACCACGCCGAAATCAAAGAAGAAGATATTAATAAGATTCATAAAATTATTCTGACTAGTATTGATGATCAATGGGCAGGAAAATACAGAGAGACAGAAGTATTTATCAAGGGATCAAGTGTCGAGTTACCCCAACCTATAAAAGTTCCATATTTAATGAATGAATTTGTCCAATGGTTATCGTCTCAAAAATCAACTCATCCGGTTAAAGTTGCCGCCGACTCCCATTATAGACTAGTAAGTATTCATCCTTATGTTGATGGAAATGGACGGACTGCTAGACTATTAATGAATTTGATTCTTATAATTAACAATTACCCGATGGCGATTATTAAAAATGAAGAACGAATTCAATATTTAGACTCATTAGAAGAAGCTCAATTAAAAGAAAAATTTGATTCTTATTATAATCTTATCGAAGCATCAGTTGATCGTTCACTTGAAGCATATATTAATGCTGCTTTAAATAAGCCTATTTTACCAGCTTTTGAAAAAAAACCTTTTTCAAAATATAAATCTAAACGAGAATTTATCACATTTTCCGAGCTTCTTAAAATTGGCGAATTAGCAAAAGAGACCGATGAGACAATCCATACTTTGAGATATTGGACAAAGATGGGCCTTTTAAAGGTTACTAAATACAGCGAGGGAGGATATCAATTATATTCTCCTGATGCCATCAAACAAGCTAAAGGGATAAGAAGATTACAAAAAGAAAAAAGATTAACCATAAATGAAATAAAAGAACTAATAAATTAATGATGAAAAAACTAGTTTTAATTAAGTTAGGCGGTTCTTTGATTTCTGATAAAACAAAAATAAATAAAGCAAGAAACTATGAGATTAAGAGATTATCTAAGCAAATAAAAGAAATTCAAAGAAATTTTTCTTTAATAATTTTTACCGGCGCCGGTGGATTTGGCCATCCGCTGGCGGAGAAATATAAGGATGATTTGGAAAAAGGTCTACGGGAGATAAAAAACGCTGTAAAAAAACTAAACAAAATAGTTGTTTCTTCGTTAAATAATGTTGGTTTGAGAGTAGTTTCGGTTGAACCGGATAAGGTAGCCAAATATAAGAATGGGCAAATGGTTAAATTGTTAGATGGTTATATTGCTAAATTGTTGGTAAATAATATTACCCCTGTTTTCCACGCCGATTTGGTCGATGATCAAGAATTGGGAATTTCTATTCTGTCAATGGATAAGTTTTTGGTCGACGTTGCTATTCATTTTAAAAATCGAGGATTTAAAGTCGAAAAAGCCATTTTTCTTGGTATCACGCCAGGGGTAACCTCGGAGGTTGCCGGTCGGCCTGGTATGACAATTCAAACTATAACAAAAAAGACGTTTTCTAAGATGGAAGGAGTCTTTCATAAGGGAAAAGGAATCGATGTGACAGGCGGAATGAAATATAAAGTAAAACAATGTTTGAGATTGGCGGATAAGGGAATAGACAACTATATTACTAATGATCTGGGACTTCAAGGAACGAAAGTCACTACAAAGTAGGAAGATTAAGCTGCCAGCCTTGATCGGTGGGAACAATAATTTTCAAAATATTTCCGGCAAGAACTTGAAAAACAACAATAACGGCAAAGATCAAGATTATTCCAATAAGAGCATTGGTGATTTTGTTTTGTGCCTTGCTGACCTTTTCTTTTTCTCCGCTTGATGTGATCCAGTCAAAAGCGCCCCAAAAGAGATAGACCAATAAAAAAATTCCGGCGATAATAATAAACATTCTAATGCCAAAGCCGATAAGAGTCCCAAAACCAGCGACCGGGTCTGACCCGCCAAAATTCATTCCCTTTGGCGGATCGACGGTTCCGAAAGCGTCATTGACGTCGGCGGCTTGTAATTTCATGGCAAAATATTATCAACTCCTAACAGTTTACCAATTAATTTTACACCGACAAAACTGGCAATTACGATAAAAAGGCCGATGACGGCAAAGACAATCGTCGAGTAAGCTTTTTTTATGCCTTCGGGATTATCACCATGAGTCAAAAGGTTAAAAGCGCCAAAAAGGGTCATCCCCAAGAATATTAAGGCGGCGCCGCTCATCATCAAAGGCAAAATGACATTTAGAAGTTGGCCGATCGTCGTGAGGCGAGCGGGCGCAAATTTGTCTTTGATTTCTATGGCGTAGAGCATAGATAAATTATATAATATTTTCTATGTTCAACCCTTCTTTTTCTATTACCAATAAGACCCTAACCAATATTGCCAAAATCGAAGCCGCCGAAGAAGTCATCAAGCACTCACCTCTTTTACCTTTGTGGGAAAAGCAGTTTAAAGAAGACGCGATCATCAGGTCGGCCTACCACGGAACTCATATTGAAGGCAACGCTCTCCATAAAGACGACGCCAAAGACATCCTTGAAGGCCGTCAGGTGATCGGCCGGCCAAGAGATATCCAAGAGATTATCAATTATCGTAAAGTGATTGAATTTATCGATGAAGAAGCCAAGAGGAAGATCGACAAAATTACCGAGCTTTTAATCAAAAAACTTCATCGGACTATCACCGACAAAATCTTGACTTCCGACCAGATGGGCGAGTATCGCGCTAAGCAGGTAATTATTAAAAACTCTTCAACCGGCGAGGTAACTTTTAGGCCGCCGCCGCCTCTTGAAGTGCCATTTTTGATGAGAGAGTTTGTTTATTGGTTAAATCGCGATGACCGTGATAGAATCCACCCGGTTTTAAAAGCCGGGATCACCCACCACGAACTCGTCCGCATCCACCCCTTTATCGACGGCAACGGCCGGGTCGCCCGGGTGGTGGCGACTTTGATTTTACTTTTAGGAGGCTACGACATTAGGCGATTTTTCTCTCTTGAGGAATATTATGACAAAGACGCTGTGACATACTATCAAAATCTACAAAAAGCCTCCGCGGGAGACTTGACCAGCTGGCTAGAATATTTTACATATGGAGCGTCTATCGAGTTTGACAAAATTAAAGAAAAGATTTTGAAATTATCAAAAGACGTTAAGTTAAAAGAGAAATTTGGCGGCCAGCAGATATATTTGACAGAAAGGCAGATGAAATTGGTCGAGTATCTTCAGCAAGTTGGCTACATTCAGAATCAGACATTCGGCGAGGTTTTTCCTGAAGTTTCCGAAGACACGGTGCTTCGCGACCTTCAGGATTTGATAAAAAAAGGGTTGATTAAGAAAGTTGGAAGTACTAAAGCTGCAAGATATGTTATTGTTTAGAAAATAGAAACATAGTTAATAGAAAATAGTCACATAGTTATAGATGATAGAGGATAGAAATTAGAAAAAAATTCAATTTTCGACTTTCTAATTTCAAAAACTATGCTACTAATTTCTAACAACAATGTGACTAATCTCTTATGAAATTTTCAGAATTAGCAATATATTTTGACAAAATCAGCCAGGTTTCTTCACGGCTGGAAATCACTCGAATTTTGGCCGATCTTTTTAAAAAATTAACTCCCGAAGAAATCGAAAAAGTAGTTTATTTACTCCAAGGGCGGGTGAGACCCGCGTACGAGGGTATCGATTTTGGTATGGCCGAGAAAACGATTATTAAAGCCATTATATCAGCTCTCAATATAGAAAAAAGCTATTTTGAAAAAGAGTTTAAAAAAAGGGGCGATCTGGGGGAGACGGTTGAGAATTTTAAAAAACAATATTCTTCTTTTGAAGAAAAAGATTTAGAAATAGTTGAGGTCTATGAGATCTTTTACAGACTGGCAACGGCGTCAGGCGTCGGTTCCCAAGACATAAAGAAAGGCTTGTTGTCTCAATTGATCCGTCAACTCAATTCTTTATCTTCCCGCTTCTTGGTTCGTCTGCCAACAGGCAATATTAGAATGGGCTTTTCCGATATGACTGTTCTTGATGCTTATTCGTGGATGTTAAAAGGAGATAAGAGCTTAAGATCAGTTATTGAAAAAGCATATCATGTTCGGCCAGAATTAGGCTATATTGGTAGGTTGATTAAAGAAGATGGAATTAGTTCGTTGGAGAAAATTGGTCCGAAAGTTTTTACGCCAATTATCATGATGAGAGCGGAACGTCTTTCATCAGCTAAGGAAATTTTAAAGCAGATCGGAAAATGTCTAGTCGAGCCGAAGTTTGATGGGTTTAGGCTCCAGGTGCATTTAAGGTCTGACCCTTTAGGGTCAGACCTTATAAAAGTCAAACTATTTTCCCGCAGTCTTGAGGATGTTACATATATGTATCCTGACATTGTAGAAGGTGTTAAAAAACAGGTTAAGGCGAAAGAAATTATTTTCGAAGGAGAAGCGATTGGTTATAACGTCAAAACAGGCGCATTTCTTCCTTTCCAGGAAACAGTCCAGAGAAAAAGAAAATATGAGATTGAAGCGACTGCAAAAGAAATTCCCCTAAGACTGTTTTCTTTCGAATTGTTATATCTTAATGGAAAAAATTTTATCAATAAATCTTTTATTGAAAGAAGAAAAGCTTTGGAAGATTCAATTAAAACAACGAAAAACTTATCAAAAGAAACCGTGGCGTTGGCTGATCAAGAAAAAGTCGATAGACCCGCCCGACTGGAAGACCTATTTGACAAAAGAGTCAAAGATGGACTAGAAGGGATCATTGCCAAAAAAATCGATGGCGTTTATAAACCTGGCGCCCGTGAATGGAACTGGATTAAATATAAAAGAAGTTATTCGGCGAAGATTAAGGATACAATTGATTGTTTAGTAATGGGGTACGATTTTGGAAAAGGGAAAAGGACCGTTTTTGGGATGGGGGCGTTTTTGGTCGGATTGAGGGATGAAAAAGAAGATAGGTTTGTTACTATTGCTAAAATTGGGACAGGGTTGACTGATGAAGAGTGGAAAGAATTAAGAATTAAGAGTTTAAAATTAAGAATTAAAAACAAACCAAAGAATTATTTTGTTGATAAAATGATGGAGTGTGATGTTTGGATCGAACCAAAAATAATAGTTGAGATTCGAGCCGACGAAATTACCAAATCTCCTGTTCATACGGCTGGCTTAGCATTGAGATTTCCAAGATTAGAAAGATTCCGTGACGACAAAAATCCTCAAGAGGTAACGACTCTAAAAGAACTTATCAAGATGAGTGATTTTTCAACATCTTAAAGAATATCAGCGTATATTCGATAAAGAAATATTTAGGATTGTATTTTATCCGCCTTCCAGAAGTCGTAAGAATAGTTTTTGAATCGTGCAATATTTTTCCGACCTTTTTTATATGAAAAGAAAGGTCAATATCTTCATGAATCTTTTTATCGTCAAGGCAGACTTCTTTCTTAATTTTTTCCCAAGCATTCTTTTTTATCGCATAACATGTCAACAACGGGTAAAATCCCATAATAAGTCTTGGTATCAATACATAAAGGTAAAAAGGGAAAAGAGATTTACTGGCGCCTGGCAAATCATAGACAAGAAGCGGCATCGACAGACCAACAATTGAATTACTGTCAGAGAATTTTTTTTTGATGTTCTTTATAAAGTTAATAGGGAATCTAGAGTCGGCGTCGCATTTAACCAGAATGTCACCAGTTGCCGCATTGAATCCGGCATTTCTCGCGTATGCAATTCCTTGTTTTTTTTCGTTGATGACTTTTACCTGGGGGTATTTTTTGACAATATCAATAGTTCTATCAGTAGAGTTGTTGTCAATAACAATGATTTCGTCTGGTTTTTCTTCCTGGCTGATTAGAGAATCAAGACAGCTTTTAATATATTTTTCTTCGTTGAAAACAGGGATAATAACAGACACTTTCATTTTTTTATTAATGACATATAAATATTTTCTAATTCTTTAATTGTAGTGTTTAATGAATGTTTTTTGGCAATCTCTAAAGATTGATAGCTAAATTTACTTCGTAAGTTTTCGTTGGAAGTCATTACTTTTAAAGCATCAGCCAATTCTCCTATATTATTGGGTTGACATAGTATTCCATTATTATTAAATAACTCTGTTACAGCTCTTGCCTTAACTGCAATAATTGGGAGTTTGAAAGAACAAGCTTCAAGGATGCTTAAACCTTGAGTTTCACTTGTGCTAGCACTGATAAAAGCTAAAGCATTGGAATAATAATTTGATTCCATTAAAGTGTCGTGGGTAATTGATCCTAGAAAAAGAACGCGATTATTTAGGTGAAAATTAATTACCAATTTTTTTAAATCGTTTTTTTCCGGACCTTCTCCAATGATTAACAGTTTGGTTTTTTGATCAAATAAAGAAAATTTTTTGAAAGAAGTGATTAATAAACTTATATTTTTTTCTTTACTAAGTCTTCCCACATAAAGAAAGTATTGACCAAAATGGTTTTTTATTGGCTTTTTTAATTTTTTTGGTAAATTAATCCCATTACTGATTTTTATTACCGGTTTAATAAAACCATGTTTAATTAAATCATCTTTGGTAAACTGTGAAGGTGTAATTATAATGTCTGATTGGTCATAAAAAAAACGGGCAAACTGCCAACTGAATCTATTAATAAATCTGTTTTTGTCTAATCCAAATCTATCAAGTCCGACTACCCGTAAATATTCAGGCTCCATGAAATAAGTATTAAAAGTTGAAACCAAGGGTTTTTTTAAATATTTGGCGGTAATAATAGCATTAAAACCGATGGTAATCGGCGTATGAAAATGAATAATATCAGGGTTGAATTTTTCTGTGGTTTTCAATATCTGAAAGCTAATAGGATTGGTAAAGTAAAATTCAGGATAAAAAACAGCAGGAAGTCCTCCTATATGATCAATTTTTACTCCTTTTAAAATAAAGCTGATTTTTTTACTCGGTTTTGGTGCAAAAACTAGAAGTTGGTGATTTTTTTTGGAGAGTTCTTTAATGAGGTCGATTACGTTAGTAACTACTCCGTTGACTTGAGGTAAAAAAGTGTCGGTAAAGACAGCTATTTTCATTAGTTAATTGTAACAAATGATATAATTAAATAAAGCTATGAAACCCCTTTTTTCAGTGATTATACCAAGCTTAAACGAAGAAAAATTTTTACCAAGATTGCTTTCAGATTTACAGAATCAAAAACTAAAGAACTTTGAAATAATTGTGATTGATGCTTGTTCTTCAGATAATACTATAAAAAATATTTTAAGATTTAAGCAAACTTTACCATTACGCATTTTTAAAGCCAAAAGGCATAACGTTTCTTTTTCCAGAAACTTTGGCGCAGAAAAAGCTAAAGGAGAATATTTGGTATTTTTGGATGCCGATGTTCAGATTTACTCTTCTTTTATTAAGAATCTTAATAAGGCGGTCAATAATAATAAGGGCTTATTATTTATTCCTCGCACTGTCCCTGATGAAAAAGACCAACAGATGGAAGTAATTTTTAGAATCGTAAGCTTTTTAACTGAAATGTCTCAATATGTTGGTAAACCGTTTTCAAATGGCGGATCGATGGTAGTGGAAAAAAATTTTTTTAATCGTATAGGTAGATTTGATGAAAAACTATTTTTGGCAGAAGATCATAATTTAATTCAAAGAGCGCAACTTTGGGGCGTTAGAGCGAAATTTTTAAATCATTTAAAAATTAAATTCTCGTTGAGAAGAATGAAGAAAGAAGGTAAATTAGAAGCATTTTATAAATATTTAGTTGCTACGGCTTATATCCTTATAAAGGGAGATATTAAAAAAGAGATTTTTGATTATCAAATGGGTGGAGCAGAATATAAGAAACTTAAAAATAAAATTTCATTTACCGATAATATGAACAATTATTCTAAAATAATAAAAGAATTTTTTAGTAAACTGCTTTCTTCTTAAATAGAAAAGGTTGAGAGGATTGGGTAATGATCGGAGAATTGGAGATTGATTCTTTCAGTTTTTTTGAGCTTTACACCTCGATAGAATAGATAGTCGTTTTTCATTTTATGGAGAAATAATTTG
>Ga0209211_10001246_pt1 | contig 48942 bp, 45 predicted proteins | sample RifGroA2_FD_183992 | JGI IMG/M metagenome (GOLD analysis project Ga0209211, IMG submission 183992) | Groundwater microbial communities from Rifle, Colorado, USA - Groundwater A2 (SPAdes) (version 2) | ecosystem: Environmental > Aquatic > Deep subsurface > Groundwater | place: Rifle, Colorado...
CTTACGGTAGCGTTGCTGGTGGAGGCTTTAGCTGACAACGTAAAAAATAAACTACAGCTGAAAGCCAAGCCAAGAACAAACCATAAAAATTGATACCGTTTCATACCGATTTTTTTGAATAGTATTTTTTGAGCAGAATCAAAAGAATAATGCCGGCCAAACCAAGCCCCGCCGCCGCACTCCAAGGCGGGAAATACCAAACGATGGCTCGGGCCTCCGTCACGCTTTTGCTTAATCCATAATGAACAGCTAAATTTACCGTATACCAGCCGGGCAAGCGAAACCGGGCGCGGTCAAGTTCTATTTTTTGAGTTATCGTCCGAATTGACCCCGGCAAAACACTATTGCCAAGAGGCGCCTCCGGACCGGCGATAATCTGCCCAAAAGCATTTTTTACAATCAAGGCGCCGGCGAGTTTTACGCTAACGGTCCCCCTATTTTTTAAGGATGCTGTGAACGGCCACTCGCCCGACGCGCTGAAACGCGCGAGCGGTTCAAACCGATCAATGCTCACGGCCTCGTTCACCACCCCGGAAACAGTGAGCGACAACAGCGCGGCGGCGCGAGCCGAGAGCCCGACTTCGCCATTTTTCACGTCAGACGGTTCAATTACTAGAGCCAAAAAATGAGAACCGGAATCCGCCTGGGGCGGAACATTTATGGTAAAAGTAACCAGTTTCTTTTCTCCCGGTTCTAAAAAAAAAGTATTTTTATCAGGTTGCACCCAGTCCTCGGCAATATTAAAGAAAGTTCCAAATAGCGGACGGCCCGCACTATCTTGCTCAACGCCCGTCACCGAAGCGCGGAAACGATGCGGCGCCGATTCATCATTCAAAACAGCAACGCGCGCCGTGGCCGAACCGCCCGGATCAATAGTCAACCGATAACGAACGGGCTGAATGGTAAAAGCGCCGGCTGGCGAAAAGAAAAAAAATAATCCCAAAAAAAAGGCCGTGATAAAAAATGTTCGGCGGAAAATCATATCTTGGAATAATTTTAAAAATTGGCTGAAGCGGTCAGCGTTACAGTTTGGCTATAAGCGCCGGCAACGCTCGCCGCGTTGATTGCCGCCTTGAACGTTAGGGTAGTTTCAGAACCGGCGACTGCCGTGTTAGCTGAAGCTAAAACCTGCCCGCTACTGACACTGACATCGCCCGTAACGGCGCTATCGGCGCCCGAAACGGCCACTCCATATTCCTCCGAATCAACCGACACGGTGCCGTCGCGCACGCCATCGGGCATAGTCCCGCTTGTCCCGCTGATAGAAACAGAATAACCGGTCAGCGCGTTGCTGGTAACGGTAAGAACCGTCGCGGCGCTGGAAACCACGGTACGGCTAAGCGTGCCGAGATCAAGCGAGCTGTCGCTGACTGTGAAACTCAACGTTTCATCTTTTTCCGAAGCTTGAAAGCCGCCGCGCAACTCATAGCTGGCGCTGGTTACAGTGCCAACCACCGCTTCGCCGGGAGTGTCATTCAGACTGAAAGTTGTTCCGGTGCTATACACCGATCCGTTGGCTCCGACCACATCGGCGAAAATAGAATAAGTGGCAGATGACATTGAGCCGAACGCCGTTGCCGGCAAACCCAGTCCGAAAAACGTGAGACCGAGCGCTAGAATTATTTTACGCATACTCTCACGGTCACAATGGAATTATTATGTTACTGGCCAATAAGATTATTAATCTTGACGGTAATATCTCGGTTGTCGGGATTAAGACTCTTCACTTTATAATAATATTCTAGAGCTTGCAGGCGGTCGCCGCGCAACTCGTACAACAACCCCAAACTATACAAGGCGTTAGAGTGACTGGCATTGCGCTTCAGCACCTCAAGCCAAACTTTTTCGGCGTTATTCCGATCTCCTTTGTTGCCGCGGTTGTAGAGCAGACGGCCGAAATTGTAGAGATATTCCACATCGTTTTGCGCGACCGAGGCGATGCCGGCGTAAATCGCGATCGCTTTATCAATTTCTCTGGTTTGTTCATACGCGTTAGCCAGGCCGATATAGGCGCCGACGTGATCCTTTTTTAAACTAATCGCCCGCTCATAACTTTTTATCGCCTCTGGCCAGTTGCCGGCCAAACTATAATTGTTGCCGAGCCGCCAAGCCAGCACCGGGTTGCTTGGCTCTAAAGTCTTGGCCTCCAGGAGAGACTTCACCGCCCAATCTCTGGCCTCCGGCACCAGGGCGGCGGCATTTTCATACATCGTCGCCAAATTTTCCCAGATGGCCACGGAGCGTGGCGACAAATTAGTCGCCCGCCGAGCTTCATTGATCGCCTGGCCGAGAAAAGCGCTTACTTTCTGGAAATCCGGTTTACCCTGCCGGCTCACATTAATCGCCTGAAGCAAATAATTTTGCGCCAAAGCGACATGGTAGAGATCAACATTTTCATGCAACGCCACCGCGGTGCGCAGTTTGCTGTCAACTGCCGCAAAATCACCGGCTTTCAGGGCGGCGGAAAAATTTTTCTCGGCCAAATACAGTCGCGCTCCCCACACGCCGACAATACAAACAACGGAGATAACGACGATAAGAATAAACGAGAAAGATAAATTGTGTTCGGGCGTATCTTCAATAATCAATTCGCGCCGCCGAGTGGTGGAGGAATTAAACAGAGCTAAACCGGCGACAATCAAACCAAGCAGAAGCCACCATAGCCACCATATTATCGGCCCGTAGAAAACAACAAAAGCCCCGATGCTGATAACGCACCATGGCACCGCGAGCAGAAAAACCCCTAAATGGGAACGGCTCGCCGGCTCGCCGGCGCTTAATAATTCCAAGAGCTGATCATCTTCCGCCCCCTCCCCCTCGTGGCGGGCTTTAATCCAAGTCGTCAGAATATGGCCGACAAAAAATAAAACCAAAAATAACCAAATCAAACCAAGCGCCAAGCCTCCTTCAGCCAAAATACTTAAGGCCGAACTATACGGGCGGCTGAAGCGGAACGACCAGGCGAGCTGGTCGGCGTTAAAGGAAACATCGCGGAATTGCGAAAAATCAACAGCGAAAGAGCCTAGCCCGCTTCCCAGCAATACATTCTTAAAGTTCGCGGTCAGCGTTTTTGATACGATGACCCAAGAAGAGCGATTGTTAAGCGCGGCTTCAGCCGGCACGGTTGATTGCACCAGTTTTGGCGTTCCAAAAACAATAAAAATAATAATCAAAATAAAAGCCGCGAACAGGGTAGACAGCCAGCCCAAGCGAGCTTCTTTCAGCGAGCTCACGCCGACCAAGAGCAACAAAACCAACCCGACCAGCAAAAGCCACCACAAGACGGTGAAACCGAGCGTAACCAACGACAAGTAGCTGATGAGTGCGATATAAAAATAACCAATGGCGCGGCCGACCGTGAGATCTTTTTTAATCAACTGCCCGGCGGCGATTAAACACAGCGCGATCAGCCAAACGCCAAAGCCGCTATTAGTCTGATCAACCACATTGAGGCTATACGGGAACCATCGGCTCAGCAAATCAAAATGAAAGAAAGATTTGACGAAAAAAAGCGTTGCCGCCGCTCCGCCGCTCACCACCAAGGCGTCAAGGCTTCTCTGCCAGCGATCAAAGGTGTTGATGTGCTGGACAATCATGACGCAAAATAACGCCAGAAAAAACAGCAAGGCAAAATGAAAAATAAAATAATCATTACGGCCGAGGAAACTATCTGTCCGGCTTACTGAAAAAAAGGCAGAAATCAGCGCGGCGCCGAGTAAAAAAAGAATCGGCTTATCCACGACTGACTGAATATAAAGCAATTTTTTAGACAAGATCGCTTTAGTGGTCCAAAGCAATACATTAAGCAGTATTAACCCGATAAACAGGTACTCTTTGGAGATAAGATGGGGATTTATCACCGCCGGATCCAGCACGAGCGGCACGGCGATAATATTCAGAATCAGCAAAAAATAAGAAAAGTAATTACTGATTCTAGACCAACGCTGGGGATTAAGCATAGGTATTAAAAAATATTAAATTAAAAGAAAGAATGATTACTACCTAGTATAACATAATTTTCTTTGTCTATCTAGCCCGCAATCCAGCGGCCAGTGGGTTATTTAATTTAGCTTCGTTGACCATGATTTTTTTTATGCCCAAACCCGCTAGCGGCGGGGCGTTAATGGACACCATAAAAATCATGGTCAACGAAGCTAGAGCAAAGATACGAGGCTCGCCATCAAGTTTATTATACATCTTTAATTTTCTATTTGTCAATTTTTTTTATATCATTTTTATAGATATTGTTTATTTTAGTTGACTATTAAACAAAATAATGATATAAATAATTTTGACAAATAATTCTATGGAAATTCAACAACAATTACGAACGCTCGGCCTGCACCAAACAGAAATTGTAATGTATTTATTTCTATTAAAAAATGGCCTGTCCACCCCGCCGGTCGTTTCACGAGAAACTGGGATTGCGCGGACTAACTGTTACAACATTCTGCTGGAATTAAAAGAAAAAGGATTGATAGAAGAGAAAATACAGGCGAAAAAAAAGGCTTACCAGGCGAACAACCCGGCATCGCTCATTGAACTGCTCAAACGAAAGGTGGCCGACGCCCAAAAAATTCTGCCCGAATTGCAGGCTGTTTTTACCCATCAAGCCATTGACCCGGGAGTTAAATTTTATCAAGGATTAGAGCAAGTCCAAGAATTATACGAAAAAAGTTTGTCAGCAAAAAGCATACTTTCTGTCGGATCAAGGAAACGATGGCGATTATTGATGCCGGATTTTGAAGAGCGTTATTTCCAAGAAATTAAGAAACGGCAGATCATTTTTTACGACTTGACGGACAGCGAGTCAAAATTGATGACCGCTAAAATACAAAATACCCTAAAATCCTGCTACACGGTTCGTCAATTACCGCCGGAATATGAAGAAACGGCGCTAGAAATACTCATGTGGGATGATTTAATCGGTTTTTTCAATTTGAAAGGCTCAATTTCCGCGATGTTATTCAAAAATCAACCTCTTTCCGATATGTTGCAGATGCTGTTTAAGATTATTCGGAAAAAAATCTAGCTTTGCCGTTCCGTACGGAACGGTTTTAAAAAAGCCAAAAATGAGCTCGCGCCTTAAGTTTGTATAGACTAGTGTATACAAATATACACATTTAGACGACTTTATACACAGACTTGTGCACAAAAATCCCGCCTCAACCAAGTTGAAGCGGGATTTGGTGGACCTAGGCAGAATCGGACTGCCGCTTCGGCAATGCGAATGCCGCGTCATACCACTAGACCATAGGCCCAAAGTCTACAAAAGTATACACTAGTGTATACAAATCTATTAGTTTACCAACTTGCTCGTCCGATGATCATCAATAAATCTCTTTAACCTACGGACCAACTCCTGTTCTCCCCATCTGCTTGGCAACTCAACAGCCTCTCCATCTTCGTCCACAACCTCTTCCCCATTTGATTGGGCGAACCTAGAAAAAGCGACATTATCTAAACTTCTCAAAATTTCCTCAACCGTAGCAGTTACCCCCACTTTGCCTTCTTCATCTGCCATATTAAAAACTAGCGCCATTTCCTCTTCATTCAAGCCCCAGGCCTGGCGCAACATATCTGAAGGGCTGTCTTTCTTAAAATTAGGCATCCTTTCCGGTTTAGACATAATTGAGTTGGCAAACAAACATTAGACCCGCTAACCGACTGCTCACTCGCCCGTGCCCCCGGTACGAATTGAACGCACATTTCTCCCTTAGGACGGGACTGTTCTATCCGTTGAACTACGGGGGCTCAAGTAACCTGCCCCCATTCTATACAAAACGACGCCTCTTGGCAAGCCTGCCTGTTCGCCGGGGCTCCGGTGCGGCAAACGGGGAGGGAGCGGGGTTTTAATTATGGGGATTGGTGTGCTACAATGGGAACTGCTAACTTACAGCCTAGTCAGCCAAAATTGACATTGATTTTTACGATGCCCAAACCTGCTAGTGGCAGGGCGTAATGGCCACCGCAAAAATCAATGTCAATTTTGGCTGAAACTGGGCAGAAGGCGTCTTTTATAGACTATGAACACCACTCTACTAATTATTACCATACTGCTCGCTCTTGGCCTCGCGGCCCTTCTTTTTAACATCTACCAAAAAATGCGCGCGCTCGGTGAGCCGGACAAGAGCCAACAAAACATGTTTCTTCTGATGCAAAACCAAATCCAGGAACTCTCCCGACTCGTGGACCAAAAGCTCACTGAAACAAACCGCGCCATGAACGAAACCCAACAGAATCTGAACCAAACGGTGCAGACGCAATTCGGCCACAGCGTTAAAGTGATCGCTGAAATCACGGAGCGGCTGACCAAGCTGGACGAAACGAACAAGCAGGTGATCGGTTTCGCAACTCAGTTGCAGAATCTTGAAGACATCCTGCAGAATCCTAAACAGCGCGGCATTTTAGGCGAATATTTCTTGGAAACGGTTTTGAAAAATGTTTTGCCGCCGGAGAGCTACCAAATGCAGTATAAATTTTCCGACGGCGATATCGTGGACGCGGTGGTATTCGTAAAAGACAAAATTATTCCGGTGGATTCCAAATTCAGCCTGGAAAACTACAACCGCGCGGTCAGCGAAAAAGACCCGGCCCGCCGCGAGGAGCTGGAAAATCTTTTTAAGAGCGATCTGAAAAAACGCATTGATGAAACCAGCAAATACATAAAACCCAAGGAAAATACGATGGATTTCGCTTTTATGTTCATTCCAGCCGAAGGGATTTATTACGATTTATTAATCAATCAGGTGGGGTCGCTAAAAACCAACACGCACGCGCTGATTGAATACGCTTTCAAAGAAAAACACGTCATCATTGTATCGCCCACGTCTTTTCTCGCTTATCTCCAAACGGTGATGCAGGGTTTGCGCGCGCTTCAAATTGAAGAATCGGCGAAAGAAATCAGAAAGCGGGTGGAAGACCTGGGCAAACATTTGTTGGCCTATGACGAATATTTAAAAAAATTAGGCAATAATCTATCAACCTCCGTAAACAGTTACAACACGGCGTACAAAGAATTCAACAAGATTGATAAAGATGTGATGCGCATCACCGACGGCGAAAAAATGATTGAGCCGTTGGCGATTGAAAAACCGGTGATGGAAGAGTAATCGGTCTTGACTTTTGTCTGTAGCCGCGATATACTCCCGCCACTTAAATGAACACCTTGGCTCTCAAAGTTGTTCAGCTAGATTTCTATAAATACTATGCCCAACAAACAAAATGCTCGCAAAGCTCTGCGCCAGAGTAAAAAACACGCCGCCGCCAATGCGACGCGACGCGATGCCTTCAAAGACGCCATTAAAAAAACCTTGAAGGCCGCCTCGCCGGAAGAGGCCAAGAAATTGGCCGTGGCCGCTCAACAGGCGCTGGACAAAGCGGCCAAAGCGGGGGTGATCAAAAAAAATACCGCCGCCCGCCGATTGTCCCGCCTCATGGCCAAAGTGCACGCGCTGGAAAAGAAAAAATAACGCGCCTCCGCCGATGAGGCGAAAAACTTCAAAAATCCCCCCATTAGTTGGGAGGATTTTTTATACCGCCGCGACGAAGAGATCAATCAAAAGCCCTTGATCAGCCCGGCTGGTTTTAATTTTTATATCAATCGCGAGCAAACGATCATAGACAGCTTCCAGCTTAGCCAAAGAATAGCGCCGCGCGAGAGCAAAATTTTTCTTAGCGGCATAAGGGTGAATGCCCAATTTTTTAGCCACCACATCGCTCGTCGTCGCGCCCTCTCTCTCCAGCAGGTCGGCTATCTGCAAAAGAATTTTAAATTGCCAGATAATAAGTCCAAAAAGCCGCCCGTCTTCTTCACCCAACCGCCGCTGTTCGGTGAGAAGACGAAAAGAGGTTTTATGGTTGCCGCTCACAATGGCATCCGTCATATTAAAAATATTATCATCTACTTTTTCCGATAAAAATAACTCCGCATCGGCGATGGCGATGGGGCGCGCCCCGGCCGTGAACGCTACCAGCTGATTAACCAAAGAATTCAAAAGCCACGTGTCTCCTCCGGCATTAACCACCAGATAATTCACGGCATCCGGCGCAATAGCTCCGCCGCGAGTTGCCACTTCGCTCTCAATCCACCCGGCCAATTTAACGCCGGAGAGAGGCGTGAATTCGCGCGCGTATTTTTCTTTAGCCAACAGAGCCTCCAGCTCTTTGGCTTCTTTCACTTTGCTTAAAGCCTCTCCCTGCCAAAAAATGACTACATTATTTTCAGGAATTTTTTTATCGGCGATGAGCCCTTTCATCGCCGCCAGCGATTCTTTATCGCTGGAGGACAGCAGGTTTTCAATAATGATGAGTCTTTTTTCGGCTAAAAAAGGAGCGGCAAAAATTTCTGCCGTCAATTGGCCAAGCGGACTGGTTTTGCCGTCCACCGCGGCCACATTGTAGCCTTGCGGGTCGCGTTCACGTTTGAATTTTTCAATAGACTCCGCCAAATATCGGCGGCTCCGAAAAGTGTCGGGACCGAAGAGGAATAATATCATACGCTTAATACTACCCTGTTTATCTAAATAAAAAAAGAGGGCTTATGCCGGCGCGGCAGATTCTTCTATTACTTATCTAAAAATGCTATACTGGCAACATTATGAAGCAAAAATTACACGCGGATATTCTCATTCTCGGAGCCGGCATTGGCGGCTACGAAGTCTACCGGACGCTCAATAAACTTCTCCGGCGGCGCCAGCTCAACCAAATAATCACCATCGTTGACCGCGATAACTATTTTACCTTTGCTCCACTGCTCCACGAAGTGGCATCCGGGTCGGTGGAACCCAGCCACTGCGCCATTCCTCTGCGCGAGATCGTCTATAAAACTCCTCATCAATTTATCAAAGCCGAGGCGCTAAAAATTGATCCGAAGAAAAAAATAGTCGCCACCAGCGAGGGCAATGTCTCTTACGACTATTGCGTGGTTGGTTTGGGAAGCGGCGTGAACTTTTTCGGCGTGCCCGGAGCGGCCCAATACTCGCATACCATTCGGACGCTGGCGGGAGCGGCGCGCCTGCATGAAACAATCATAGAAAAGCTGGAGGACACCCGAAACATAACCGCTATCACGGTGGTGGGCGGCGGACTGTCCGGAGTTGAAGTGGCGGGACAGCTGGCTCATCTTATTAAACGCGACTTCAAAAAGCTCTACCCCGGCGACATTGTCACCATCAATCTGGTGGAATTGGGGAGCACGCTGGCGACGCAAACACCGCCCAAAGCCCAACGAAGCATCATCCGGCGACTAACCAAAATGGGGGTCCGCCTGCATTTCAAAACAGCGGTGAAAGAAGTCGCCGCCGACACTATTGTGCTCAAAGATGGCTCGCGAATGCCAAGCGACATAACGGTTTGGTGCGCCGGAATAGAGAATGCGGCGGCGCGCTATCTGCCGGAAGATTATTGCGAACGGGGCCGCTTGCCGGTAACAGCCTGCCTTACCTCGCCCAAAGCGACAACGCTTTACGGCGTTGGCGATATTATTCTGGGGCGCAATGCCGGCAGTGATACGCCCTACCCGCCGCTCGGCGAAGCCGCCCATGTCCAGGGAAAATATATCGCCCGTCATATAATATCTAGACTGCGGAACAAAAAAATCAAACCGTTTTATTTTAAATCCAAAGGAACCTTAATGCCGATCGGCGAGCGTTACGGCGTGGCTATTTTTGGCAATGTCGTTCTAACCGGCCTCATCGCCTGGTGGTTGCGCCGCGCCGTTTATATCATCTTCATGCCGGGTCTGATATTTAAATTTAAATTAACGCTAAATTGGACCTTGCGATTGTTCGGATTTAACGATATAATTACCATTGAACAAAATAAAAAGAATTAATTTTAATTTTAATTCTATGTGCAAAATGGGAATCAGCGGCTGTCCTCACAAAACAGCCAAAAACGTCGGGCTTTTGGCCTTGCGCGTCGCCATCGGCGTAATTTTTATCTACATGGGTTATAGCAAGCTCGGCCCCAATCACGCGGGAGCGGCTGGCCTGTTTGAAGCCATCGGCTTCCCGGGCGGAGGCAATTTTTGGGCTTATTTTGTCGGTACTTTTGAGTTAGTCGGCGGTTTGATGGCACTCTTCGGCGCCTATCTGCGTTTCGCGGCGGTTTGGCTCTCAATTATTATAGTAGTTGCGATGCTCACTGTTCACCGCGGCGGCCCATTCGTTGGCTACTTCTTGCCGCTATCGGTCTTGGGCGGCTGTTTGGCTCTGCTCGGCGCTGGCGCCGGAAGCTACCGTGCTGTAAAAAGCGAATGTTTCTGCAAAGACTGCCGAACGATGTGCGCGGAAATGGGGGGTGGTTGCGGTGGTAAGTGTGGCGGATCGTGCGGCGGGGATGGCGGCGAATGTGGAGGCGATAAATGCGGCGGCGACTGCTCCAACGGCAAACCGGATGAACAACGCGAGTGTTGCGGAAAATAAAATATTTTTAAAGTCAAACCGCCCCGATTAAATCGAGACGGTTTTTTTGTTTATTTTTGCCCGCTTGACAACCACTTGACAACTGGAATTAGTCTACTTGACAACCACTTGACAACTGTGCTATACTGCTCGCTATATGGGGTTAAATCAACTGGCCATCCTACGGCTGGCCAAAAAACAACCGACCATTAAAACAAGGGAAATAGCCGAGAAGTTTAGCGTCTCGCGCCAGCATGCCAGCTTGCTTATAAACGGCCTCGTGGCCCAAAATAAGCTAATTAAAATTGGCGGGACGGCTAAGGCCTTTTATGTTTTGCCAAAATTTGCCCGAAATCATGTTGACATCTTGCCCGTTTCCCTTAAAAAGCGCCTTCTTAACAAACACCTGCAAGAACACGAGGTGCTGGAAACTGTGGAAACACAGTTGCCTTTACTTTTGAATCTTCCCGAAAATGTCCGCAGTATTTTTGTCTATGCCTTTTCGGAAATGCTTAACAATGCCATTGAGCACTCCGGGTCGCCAAAAATTGACATTGAAGTAAGCCTCAAACAAAAACAGCTAGCCTTCGCTATAAATGACTACGGCATTGGCGCATTCCGGAATATTATGCAACACCGCAAACTCCACTCTGAGCTTGAGGCCATCCAAGACCTTCTGAAAGGAAAGGTTACCACCCAGCCAAAATCACACTCTGGCGAAGGCATCTTTTTTACATCCAAAGCATCTGACATATTTATTTTGGAGAGCTTTGGACATCGTTTGATGATTGACAACACAATCAATGATATATTTGTAAGCGGGTTGCCTCGTAGCAAAACAGGCACCAAGGTTATTTTTGCCATTTCTAGCCAATCGCCGCGACATCTAAACGACATTTTTAAAGAATATACTGATACACGCGATGAAACTGGCTCGCCGTCTTTTGATAAAACTACAATCAGAATTAGGCTCTACACTGTTGGCGGTATTTTTGTGTCGCGTTCGCAGGCTCGGCGGGTATTAAGCGGCCTCAATAAGTTCAAACACATTATTTTTGACTTTGACCGCGTCCCGATGGCGGGTCAAGCTTTCGCTGATGAAGTCTTCCGCGTCTTTCAAAATAAATACCCTGATATTAGATTAGAACCGATTAATATGGACGAGTCTGTCCGTTTTATGGTAGAACGGGCACGGGGAAATAACCCACGCAAAAATCGCGTTTTTTCTGATTAATAAACGACCCTCGTTGGACTGGTTTTGTTTGACTTTACCGAGGCTTTTTGAGAAGATGGGGACACAATGACATCAGTCAGCCTTATTGATATTAATTTTTTAACGACCAAACCCGCTGGCGGCGGGGCGTAATGGTCGTCGCAAAAATTAATATCAATACGGCTGAGTCTAAATATAAACTATGAAACCTACCTATCCAATTTATTGCGCCGGAGAATTTATTACCACCAACACGGAATTACCGGTGGTTTTTCCTTATAATGGTGAAATTGCCGCCAAAACCTACCTAGCCGGAGCGGACGAGCTGGAAAAAGCGATCGCGGCCGGAATTTCGGCCGAGAAACCGATGAAAGACCTCCCGGCCTACGCGCGTTCCGAGGCCATGTTACACCTCGCGCGCCGAATCGCCGAGCGCAAAGAGGAATTCGCCGAAGCGATGGTTTTGGAAGTCGGCAAGCCGCTCTTTTACGCCCGCATTGAAGTGGACCGGGCGATTCAGACCTTTACCGACGGCGCCGAAGAGGCCAAACGCCTCTACGGCGAATGGCTGGCGCTGGATCGCGCGCCGAGCGGCGAGCAACATGAAGGCACGGTGCGCCGGTTCCCGGTCGGGCTAGTCGCCGCTATTGCCCCCTTTAATTTCCCTCTAAATTTAGTAGCCCATAAATTGGCCCCGGCGATTGCCGCCGGCTGTCCAATCATCCTTAAACCGGCCAGCAAAACGCCTCTTTCGGCCCTGCTTTTGGCCAAACTGATTGCGGAAACAAAATTACCAAAAGGCGCGGTCTCTATTTTGCCGATGGACCGGGCAACCGGCGACAAACTGGTTACTGATGAACGATTCAAACTTTTGACTTTCACCGGCTCCCCGAGCGTAGGCTGGGATATGAAAGCGCGGGCCGGCAAGAAAAAGGTTGTACTGGAGCTTGGCGGCAACGCGGCGGCGATTATTACAAAAACAGCCGACATAAAAAAACATTTAAAAAAAATCATTGCCTCGGCCTTTGGCCAGAGCGGACAAAGTTGTATTCATACCCAGCGAATTTTTGTGCATGAATCCAAAAAAGAAGAATTTTACGCCGCGTTTGCGGAAGAGGCAAAAAAAATAACCTATGGCGACCCGTGCGCCGAAGCGACAATGTTTTCCAGCATGATTGATGAAGCGAACGCGAACCGCATTGACGCTTGGGTGAAAGAAGCGATGGCGGATGGCGCGGCTGTGCTCGCGGGCGGACAGCGACTCTCCAAAACCGGCTATGCGCCGACTATTTTAACAAGAACTGACCGAGAAATGCGCGTGTGCGCCGAAGAGGCGTTCGCGCCGGTGGTAGCGCTGGAAGAATACCGTGATTTTAAAGACGCCATAGCGCGGGTGAATGATTCAAAGTTTGGTTTACAAGCGGGCGTTTTTACCAATGAACTAACCGAAATGACCTATGCCTTTGAAAACCTGGAGGTGGGCGGCGTGATTATCAACAATGTTTCCAGTTTCCGCGCCGACTCCATGCCTTATGGCGGCGTGAAAGACTCCGGCCTCGGCCGCGAGGGCGTGCGCTACGCCATTGAGGATATGACGGAGCGGAAAGTGCTCGTGATAAATAAAGATTTCTAGCGCTATGACCGCCTCCGACATTTTTGTAAAAATTTTGGAACAGCACGGTATTGAATATTGCTTCGCCTTGCCCGGCGAAGAAAATTTACATTTTTTAGAGGCATTGCGAAAATCAAAAATTAAAGTGGTAATCACCCGGCACGAACAGGCGGCGGCGTTTATGGCCGCTACCTATGGCAGGCTGACCGGCAAACCCGGACTCTGCCTCTCCACTCTGGGTCCAGGCGCCCTGAATTTGGTAAATGGGGTGGCCTATGCCCAGCTTGGCGGCATGCCTCTCATCGCCCTTACAGGACAAAAGGCGCTCTTGGATAATTGGCAGGCAAAATTTCAGATGGTAGACATAGTTAATGTAATGCGCCCGATCACTAAACTGGCGGCCGCAATTCCGACGCCGCAAGCTATTAGCAAAATGGCCCACTACGCGTTGACGGTCGCTCGCGAAGAAAGGCCCGGGGCGGTACACCTGGAAATCCCCGAGGATATTGCCGGCGCGAAGTTTGTTGGCGACTGTGGCAAATATGAAACCTTGCCCAATCGCCGGCCGGTGGCGGACGAAAAAGCGATTCGGCTGGCGGCAGAAATCATCAAAGGCGCCAAGAAACCCATAATAATAGTGTCTGGCGGCGGAAGCCGCAAGCTGGTTACCAAGCAACTGCGAAATTTGGTAAACCTCACCGGACTATATGTGATTGGCACCCAGCTCGGGAAAGGCGTTTTGCCGGATGACGATGAACGTTCTCTGTTCGCCCTCGGCATACACAAGCGCGACTATGTCAACGAAGCGATTGACGCGAGCGACCTGATCATCGCCGTAGGCTACAGCACCGGCGAACATCCGCCTTACATTTGGAATAAAAACAAGGACAAGAAAATTTTGCATATAGACTTCACCTCGGTGGAGCCCGATGAATATTACCTGCCGGCTTTCCAAGTTATCGGGGATATTTCTTACACGCTATGGTCTTTGCAGGAACATCTAAAAAATGCCATTTTTGAAGCTGAGTTATTTAAAAATTTAAGAACAAAACTAACGCAAAAGTACCGGGAAAAAACCGACAGCCCTGCCTTCCCGCTCCTGCCCCAACGCATCGTGGCCGATGTCCGCGGGGTGATGGCTCGCGAAGACATAGTAACGCTGGATAACGGCATCTATAAACTGTGGTTCGCGCGGCAATATCAAACTTACTCCCCCAATACTTTGCTCCTTGATAACACGCTCGCGACCATGGGAGCGGGGCTCCCCAGCGCCATGGCCGCCAAACTTCTCAACCCCGGCAAAAAAGTGCTGGCGGTATGCGGCGATGGCGGTTTTATGATGAACTCGCAGGAGCTCGCGACCTGTGTGAAAGAAAATATTCCGGTGGTCACCTTGATTCTAAACGACAACGCCTTCGGGTTCATTGAATGGAAGCAAAAAAATATGGACCTGCCGGAGTATGCCGTGAAACTAATCAATCCGGATTTTGTAAAATACGCCGAGAGCTACGGCGCGCTGGGACTGCGGGTAGAATCGGCCGACGACCTGATTCCAAAATTAAAAACCGCTTTTGACAGCGGCCGACCAGCAGTGATTGAATGTCCAATTGATTACAGCGAAAACGACAAGGTATTCAACGAAGAATTAAAAAATATCTAAAAGACGGGCTTATTTTATCTCTCCCCAACTTCGCCCGCTCCCCACTTCCACCTTCACTGGAACACGGAGTTGCACCACGTTTTCCATCACATCTTTGAGAGTTTTGCTGATTTTTCCAACAAATTTTTCTGACGCTTCCACCACCAGCTCATCATGCACCTGTAAAATCATCTTAATTTTTGGATTGGCTAGTTTCTCAATGGCTTTTTCCACGGCGATCATCGCCATTTTTATAATATCGGCGGCTGTGCCCTGCACGGGGTGATTGATGGCCATGCGCTCGGCGGCGCTGCGCAACTGATAGTTGGTGGAATTTAGCTCGGGAATATAACGGCGGCGGCCAAAGAGGGTTTCACAATAACCCTCTTTTTTAGTAAAGGCCAGCGTATCATCAATATATTTTTTTACGCCGCTAAACTCTCTAAAGTATTTATCAATAAAAGCCTGGGCCTCGTGATGAGGAATTTCGGCGCGCCAGGAGAGGCCGTGCGCCCCCATGCCATAAAGCACGCCAAAATTTACTTCTTTGGCCGAGCGGCGCATTTCTTTGGTTACCTGGCCGAGCGGCACGCCGTGAATGGCCGCGGCGGTCGCTTTATGAATGTCCTCATCTTTCTCAAAAATTTCCATCATTTTTTTATCTTGCGCGAGCGACGCCACAATACGCAGTTCAATTTGCGAATAGTCGGCGCTGACTAGAACATTGCCCTCTTCCGCCACGAAAGCAGAGCGAATTTCCCGGCCCAGATCAGTCCGAATTGGGATATTCTGTAAATTGGGGTCGGAACTAGAGAGCCGGCCGGTGGCGGTGACAGCTTGGTTAAAAGTGGTGTGAATGCGTCCAGTGGTTTTGTTAATCAAATTGGGTAAAACAGAAATATAAGTGTTGTCCAGCTTGCACAGCTCGCGATGAGTTTCAATTTTATCAATGATGGGGTGAAGGCCGCGCATCTTTTCCAGCTGTTCAGCGCCGGTTGAGAGGCCGGTTTTGCCTTTTTTGATGCCGGCCGCCGGAATTTCCAATTTCTCAAACAGCACTTCGCGCAACTGTACCGGCGAGGAGATATTGAATTCTTCCCCCGCCAGAGTGTAAATAGCCTTGGACACCTCTTTGATGTGATTCTTAACTCGTTTTTCCAGCGCGCTCAACTTTTTATCATCAATCGCGACGCCGTTTAGTTCCATTTCGGCTAATACCGGCTCAAGCGGCATCTCCAGTGTTTCCAGGAGGCCTAGGTTATCAACTTTGACCAACTCTTTTTTGAGCTCAGGAGCGGCCTCTGCCAGCAAAAAGAGCTCGTGGGCGATCATTCGCCCGTCAACGCCAAACAGGCTCTCCTGCCCATTGCCGGCGGGCAATTCTTTTCCTAAAACTTTCAAAATGATGCTCGCCGCATCATGCGCCCGATTGCCCGGATTCAACAGATAGCTCGCAATCATACAGTCAAACAATTTATTTTTTACCATAATGCCGGCGAGATTTTTAACCGCCTTGAGAAGCCGCTTCAGGTCATGCCCGACCAGCTCATAACGGTCGCTGGCGAACAGCTCCAGCACCCTTGGCAGGGCTTCCCCGGTGACATAAAAACCGGCGTGTTGAACCACCAGCGCCAGCCCGGTAAGACTGCCGGAAAAAACATCTCCTGTCGCCACCGCGCGCGCCGCGTAGATTTGAGAGGCCGCAACAACAGCAAGAAGTTCGCCGGCGGCGGCCGCTGTTTTTACTTCGGTAAAAATTAATTCTTTTTTGGGGAAACGTTTCCCAGAAAAAGTTTTTTTTGTCTCGCCGAAAGACTGTTTCTCGCCCGGCAAACGTTTCAACAAACTAAAAAATTCTAAGCGGCTGAAAAGCGCCGTTATTTTTTCGCGATCAAACGGCTGGAGGCGGCAACGCTCAAGGGCAAAATTTAATTCCGGCACTTGGCAATCAAGAGTGGCCAATTCTTTGCTCATAAAACCGCTCTCTTTGCCCTCCGTCAATTTTTTTATAACGCCGTCTTTAACGCCCAGCACTTTTAGCCCATCAATTTTTTTATAGATTGTTTCCAGATTGCCCGCTTTTTGGATTAACTCGGTCGCTCCCTTTTCACCAATACCCGGCACGCCCGGTATATTGTCGGAGGCATCCCCCCGCAAGGCTTTATAATCCACCACCAGCTCCGGGCCAAAACCGTAACGCTTCTGCACTGCGGCAACATCATAAATGACAATATCGCTTAGGCCCTTGCGCAAAGCATAGACTTTGGTTTGCTCATCAACCAACTGAAGCGTGTCCATGTCTCCGGTTACAATATATATTTCCGCATTGTCATTTTTCTCAACTTTTTTGACGATTGTTCCGATAACATCGTCGGCCTCATAGCCCTCGCGCTCAAAAATTGGGATGCCGAGCGCCGCGACGACGGTGTGGGTCAGCGGAATTTGGTCATAGAGAGCTTGGTCCGCTTTGACGCGCGTCGCTTTATAAGCGGTAAATTTTTCCAAACGCGCCTTACTGCCGCCGGCCATATCAAATGTCACGGCGAAATAATCCGGCCGTAAATCATTGATTACTTTAAAAAGCATGGAAGTAAAGCCGTAGACAGCATTAACCATCAGCCCCTCTTTAGTGGTCATGGGCGGCAGAGCATGGTAGGCCCGGTGTATTATCGCGTTCCCATCTATAATGACAAATTTAGATTGAGACATGAGGTCGCAGTGGGAATTGCACCCACGCATAGAGGTTTTGCAGACCTCTGCCTTACTGCTTGGCTATGCGACCGCTAAATTGTTGCCTAACAATAACATCCTCAAAGTTTTTTTTCAAGCTTAGCGCACATATCTAAGCGGATTGACCCGCAGGCCGTTAATTTGAACTTCAAAATGCAAATGGATGCCGGTAACTCCGCGAACACGGCCGGTGTTGCCCATCAGCGCGATGGTCTGCCCGGTTTCAACCGGTTCGCCGGGAGAAACGAGAAGCTGGGAATGGTGGCCGTAGAGCGTTTTGACGCCGCCACCGTGATCTATAATAACGTAACAGCCATAACCGCTGTTCCAGCCGCACTGCGCCACTTCAACTACGCCGGCTTTAGCGGCATAAGTGGCAGATTGCCATGGCCCGCCAACATCAATTGCGTGGTGGCGAATGCCAAAATATTGCGTAATGGCATGCGAACTGGACGGCCACACAAACCCCGATGCCGACGGCGACGAAACTGACGAAGGCGGCGCCGCCCGGCGAGCAATGGTCGGGGTTATTCTGGCGGTCCGGGGAATCGCCGCGATTTCGCGATCTTGCGGACGAATGCCGTTTGGCACCATTATCCGCTCTCCTATTTGCAGATCACTGCCATTTTCTTTTAAATGATTGAATTGAATAATATCGGGAACAGCGGCCTGGTAGGCGGTAGAAATTTTCTTTAGGGTGTCGCCTTTTTTCACCGTGTGCATAATGCCGGTGGCGGGCGGAATCCGAATTACATCACCCGGCCGGATGATTGACCGCAAAGACAAATTGTTCTCCCACATAATTGTGGGGATGCTCACTCCAAACGCATAAGCAATAGCCCCCAAAGAGTCGCCCGGCTCAATAACATAACTCACCACTTGGCCGCGCGCCGCCCCTATGGCCGCACCTGAAATTATCGTCGGACCAACCAAAGCAGTTCCGCCGGCCACCACTGTTCCAATTTCCAAATTCCGCGCCGGCAAGAGGTTGCCGCTATTTGCTAAAATCGGCATATCTATCGTGCCGATCTTCCAGACAGGCGTTTCCGTTTTAACTGGCGCGTTATTTGACACTACTTCTTCAATATAATCCGGATCGCCGCCAAAAAGATTATAGGCGGCACTGCTTTCTACCGCCAGAGCGACATCTTTCTTGGGCGAAAGCCTGGTCTGGCTTAAACTTATGAGAGCAACCACCGCCAATAAAACAATCTGCAAAAAATCCCGCTTCAATAACCACTCGCGCGTTCGGCCGAGTCCTATTCTCTTAAAAAAATATCCGGCCTTATAACGGATATAAATAAAAAAATGGATGGCCGCTCCCAAAAGTCTTCCCAATACCAAATAGAAGCCGGCGCCAACCCACCAGAAAAAGCGTTTGCTATAGACCAAAACGCGCAAAAATTTTAAGAGTGCTCGGTATTTCATACCTTGACTGAAACGGTACTTTACCATACAATAGCGCTCATATCAATGAGCCGGCGGTCATCACAAAACCAATGGCCCGCTTTAATTATAACGTTCATATCAAATATGATTATCGTCTTATACGCGCTTGTGCCGGCCCTTTTGGCCGTCATCTACGGCGCCGTTCTTATCGGCTGGATTATGCGCCAACCCGCTGGCGATGAGCGGATGCAGGCCATCGCCCGGGCAGTGCAAGAAGGGGCCGGGGCCTATTTGAAACGCCAATACGCCACCATCAGCGCGGTGGCGGCGGTTATTTTTATACTGATTGGGCTTTTTGTTGACTGGATTACTGCTTTTGGATTTTTGACCGGAGCGATCTTTTCCGGATTGGCCGGCATCATCGGCATGAATATCTCGGTGCGCGCCAACGTGCGCACGGCCGAGGCGGCGAAAAAAGGTTTTCGCGAAGCTTTGACGGTGGCGGTGCGCGGCGGTTCCATCACCGGTATGCTCGTGGCCGGCCTTGGCCTCTTAAGCGTTACCGGCTTTTATCTTTTAACAAAAGACGTTTCCGCCTTGATCGGGCTGGGTTTTGGCGGCAGTCTCATTTCCATCTTTGCCCGTATCGGCGGCGGCATCTATACCAAAGCCGCTGACGTCGGGGCAGATTTAGTCGGCAAGGTGGAAAAAGGCATTCCGGAAGATGACCCTAGAAACCCGGCCGTGATCGCCGACAATGTGGGCGACAATGTTGGCGATTGCGCCGGCATGGCGGCGGACTTATTTGAAACCTACGCCATTACAGTGATGGCGGCGATGGTGCTGGGAAATTTGCTTTTCCCGGCCAATGAGCGAGTGCTGGCGTACCCGCTCGTGTTAGGCGGCATTTCAATCATTGCTTCCATCATCGGCACATTCTTCATTCGTCTTGGAAAATCGCAAAATGTTATGGGCGCTTTGTATAAAGGGTTAGCCGCGGCTGGAATTTTATCTGCTATTGCTTTCTACCCCATTACTCGCTGGCTGATGGATGGCGTCGTTGTTTCTCCGGCGCGGCTGTATGCCACCACGCTTATTGGCTTGGCTCTTACCGGCGTTATGGTGTGGCTCACGGAATACTACACTTCCACGGCTTATAAACCAGTCCAAAATATTGCTAAAGCCAGCGTGACTGGCCACGGCACAAATGTTATCGCCGGTTTGGCGCTTTCCATGAAATCTACGGCTCTGCCGGTTATTTTCATTGTTGCCGCTATGCTCGGCTCATTTTGGCTCGCCGGCATCTACGGCGTGGCTATGGCCGCGGTCGCAATGTTATCGTTGGCAGGAATTGTGGTCACAATTGACGCCTACGGCCCGATTACCGACAATGCCGGAGGTATTGCTGAAATGGCTGAATTGCCCCAAACGGTGCGCGATGTGACCGACCCGCTGGACGCTGTCGGCAACACCACCAAGGCCGTTACCAAAGGCTACGCCATTGCCAGTGCCGGGTTAGCCTCGCTGGTCTTATTCGCCGACTTCACCCACAAACTTCCCGATTCAGTAACTTTTGCCATCAACAACCCGCGCGTCTTGGCCGGCCTTTTTATCGGCGGCTTGCTCCCCTATCTTTTTGGCGCCATGCTGATGGAATCGGTGGGTAAAGTGGCTCAAAAAGTGGTGGCCGAAGTCCGCCGCCAGTTTCATGAGATTCCCGGTATTATGGAGGGCGCCGCCAAGCCAGACTACAGCAAGGCTTCGGATATCGTCACCCGCGATGCTTTGCGCCAGATGATTTTACCGGCTTTGCTCCCGATTGCTGTCCCAATTATCGTCGGTTTTGGGCTGGGCGTCCAGGCGCTGGGCGGTTTGCTCGTGGGTACGATTGTTACCGGCCTATTCGTCGCCATTTCTATGACTACCGGCGGCGGCGCTTGGGACAACGCCAAGAAATTTATTGAAAAAGGAAACTACGGCGGCAAAGGCTCTTTCGCCCACCAGGCGGCCATTACTGGCGACACCGTTGGCGACCCTTACAAAGACACCGCCGGCCCATCCATCAACCCGATGATTAAGGTGGCGAATATTGTGGCGCTTCTGATCGTGGGATTACTGATAAAATAATTTTTCAAAAATAAAAAATCCCCCGTCATTCGACAGGGGATTTTTTGTATTTATTTACCATTTGACAGCTGCTTAGGGCTGTGATAGTGTATATATTGATTTAATATATAATCAATATAATATGTCTATTGTCAATTTCTCCGTCCCGGCGCCGCTGGAAAAACAAATTAAAAAAGTCATTAGAGAAAAGGGGTTTGCCACGCGGGCGGAATTTTTTCGTTTTGCCGCTCTCTACGCACTTGGCGCCTTTGGCCAGCCACTAACAACAGATGAATACATTAGAGAAGGTAGAAGGGATTATGAAAATGGAAATTATAAAAGCGTGCGGTCGGCCAAGACCCTGATCAAGGAACTAAAAAAATAGAGGGGTATGCAAATAAATTTTTCGCCACACTTTAAGCGCGCTTACCAGCGTCTCGCGCCAGAACTCCAAGCTGACTTTGATGTAAAAATTACCCGCTTCGTCACCAACCCCCGCGATCCGCGCCTGCGCGTTCACAAACTGAAAGGGAAACTGGAGGAATGTTTGGCCTTTTCGCTCCGAGATGGTTACCGTGTATTGTTTGAATATGCGGAGGCGGACACTGTGAACCTACTCGACATCGGCCCGCACGATCTCTACCAATGCCGACAATAGGCCGCGCGGAAATGTTGCGGGGTGGACTCATTGACAAATTGGCCTTTCTTCGCTACACTAAGCGCACTTAATTACCTACTTTTTTGTTATGCACTACGACAAAAAACTTGATAAGGCCCAGGCCGTTTTGACTTTCACGATCGCTCCGGCGGAATATAAAAAAGACTTAGAGGCCGCGGCTTTGCGCCTTTCCGAGCGAGCGGCCATCAAAGGTTTTCGTCCGAGCAAAGCGCCCTACGACATCGTGAAACAACAGCTCGGCGAAGCCAAGATTATGGAGGAAGCGATGGAACACATTGTCCAGCGCACGTATTTTGCCGCGGTCAAAGCCGAAAACCTCCAGACCATAGGCATGCCCCAGATCGCTGTCAAAAAAATGGCTCCGGGCAATGATATTGAATACACTGCCACCGTGGCCCTGCTCCCCGCCGTTACTATTGCCGACATCTCAACTGTTAAAGTGGCTCGGGACGTAAAACCGGTCGGTGATAAAGAAGTGAATGACGTACTCCAAAATCTCCGCAAAATGCAGCCCAAAGAACTGACCAAGGCTACTGCCGCGACCAAAGCAGACAAGCTGGTGATCAATATGGATATGTTCATCGACAACATTCCGGTCGAAGGCGGGCAAGCCAAAAATCATCAGGTCTATTTGAGTGAACCACACTACATTGCCGGCCTGGCCGAGCAGCTGTTGGGGCTAAAAAAAGATGAAACCAAAGAATTTACCTTGCCTTTCCCGAAAGATCACTACCAAAAACACTTGGCGGGAAAAGATGTTAATCTCAAAATAAAAGTAAACGAGGTGTTTGAACTGCAGTATGCCGAACTGGATGACGCTTTCGCTAAAAACTTGGGGCAAGAGAGTCTGGAAAAACTAAAAGATCTGCTTCTGGCTAACTTGAGCGCGGAAGCCGAAAAAAAAGAAGACCAGCGCGTGGAAATTGCCATATTGGACCAGCTCATTGAACAATCAACCTTTGGCGAACTGCCGGAAATTTTGGTGGACTCAGAGAAACGAAAAATGTTTTATGAATTGAAGCACGATTTGGACCGTCGCGGCATCACCATTGAGCAATATTTGTTGGACATCAAAAAAACCGAGGAGCAGATCTTCAAAGATTTTACCGAGCAAGCGGTGAAACGAGCTAAAGCCGCGCTCGTGTCTCGGCAGATTGCTTTGGACAATAAAATTACAGTCGACAAGGCAGATATGGACGCGGAAATTAAGACCTTGAAACAAACCTACGCGGGCGAAAAAAATGTGGAGGAAAATTTGAAGCGCCCAGAGGTGATTGATACCATCGCGGCCACAATCCAAAACCGGAAAGTGATCGCGTTTGTCAGAGAAAAGGTTCTTCAAGCAAAATAAACGGGGTAGGCAAATTAAGCTGAATAAGCTATTATACCCTTTGCTTAGTCTGCTTCAATATGTACTTTGGCGCTCATGTTTCTATCGCCGGCGGTGTCTTTAACGCCCCCCTAAACGCTGCGGCTCTGGGCTGTGAGGTGTTTCAAATGTTTACCCGCTCCCCGCAGGGTGGTAGTGTGCCCGAACTCACACCTAATATCGCGGCTTTGTTCCGGCGCAATATGGAGCTGACGGGGCAACGTGAATGTTATATTCATACCCCGTATTTTATCAATTTCGCTTCGGCCAACAATCACATTTACTGCGGCTCTATTAGCGTGGTGCGCCAAGAGCTGGAGCGCAGTTCGCTTCTAGGGGCGCGCTATGTGATGGCCCATTTGGGTAGTTACAAAGACCTGGGGCAAAAAGAAGGGTTTGTGAAGGTGGTGGCGGGTTTAGCTGAGACGCTGAAGGGCTACCGGGGCGAGGCCGAGCTTCTCATTGAGATCTCCGCTGGAGCGGGTGCGGTGATTGGCGACACCTTTGAAGAGATAGCTGAAATTATTCACCATCCAAAATTATCCGCCAAAGGCGGATCCGCCCCTGGCGGGAAAAAACATCCCGTCGGCGTCTGTTTTGACACGGCACACGCGTTTACGAGCGGCTACGACCTGCGCACGCCCGAGGCGGTAGCCGCTACTTTTAAAAAATTTGATCAGACCATTGGGCTTAAACGCCTAAAAATGTTTCACTGTAATGATTCGGAGGCGAGATTTAATGAACACAAAGACCGCCATGCTCATATTGGCCATGGGTACATTGGCGAAGTCGGTTTCCGCGCGCTTTTGACGCACCCGGCGATACAAAACCTTAATTTTATTTGCGAAACGGAACATGATAAAATAAAGGATGACTTGACGTTGCTTAAAAAAATTCGGGATTAAAAATGTCATTCAGAGGCTTTAGCCGAAGAATCTTCCGCTTATGCCATCGCGTGATATTTGAGGCAAAAATTGTATGCGATTAAACATTAGAGTTTTGCCGCGCTCCTCTAAAAATGAAATTGTCGGTAAAATGACCGATGGCGCGCTAAAAGTAAAACTCACGGCCGCGCCGGTGGATGGCAAGGCTAACGCGGCGCTGGTTGGTTTGTTGGCTAAACATTTTAGCTGTGCCAAAGTAAAAATAAAAATCGTCCGGGGGCAGACGAGTAAGAATAAGTTGGTCGAAATACCGAATATTAAATGACAAATGCCAAATCAAATCCGAAACTCAAATGTTACAATTTTGATTTAGGATTTTGTGCTTGATTTGATATTTGTAATTTGAACTTTGTCATTTCGGAAGATCCACGCCGCCGCCGGTCCATGGGTTACAGCGCAGAATTCGCCACAATGTTTTAAAAGAGCCTGCTACCATGCCTCTTTTTTTAATAACTTGACGGCCATATTCACTGCAAGTGGGATAAAATGGACAATAACCATTCTGAAAGTAGTGTTTAAAGAGTCCGTGATCAGGAGAAATGGTTTTTTGATATATTTTAATTAAAAATATAAGTGCGTTTTTGGGCAGAGATAAGAGAAAGTGTAAGGTTTTTTTGAGCATATTCGCTGTCATTCTGAGTCCGCCTCAGGCGGACGAAGAATCCCTTGCCTCTGTGTTTAAGGGATCTTTCGCTTCGCTCAAGATGACAATGGCGGAGAAGTATTAAATAATTTTCCCTTATTTAATAATAATGTCACTTCTTCGCTTATTTCAGCGTAATTTTTGATTAAAATGTCTTTCTTAGCCACAAAAAGAAGGTAGTGGCCGGTTTTGAGCCGGCCATCCTTAACGAGCAACCGGAGAACCTCGCTCACCTTGCGGCGGGAACGATTGCGTTTAACCGCGCTTTTAGATACTTTGAGACCCACGGTTATGGCTAGCCTTAGCTGATTTTTGAACTTATCCAGATCTTCTTTTTTGGGGAAATAAGGTTGAATTTGGGCTAAGTTTACTACTTTAACATCAATAAAACGACCGTTTACCCAGCGGCTATGCTTCATCAACAAATTAAAGTCGCGCGTTTTGGAAAGACGATGTTCTGGTTTTAACATAGCAACTACTTTGTGCCTTGATTATATCACAAAACTAAAAACCAGTCGCCACAGGCGACCGGTTTTCTTAATATTTTTGTTTAACTTCGGAAACGGCGCAGTTTTCCGGTGATTTCATCCGAAACGGTCAGCTTTTTGCGACCCTTGGCACGACGGCGAGAGAGCACGCCCCGGCCGCCCTTGGTGGACATGCGGGCGCGAAAACCGTGTGACTTGGCGCGTTTACGCTTCTTTGGTTGGTAAGTTCGTTTGGTGGCCATATAAAAATATCTAAAGTTCTTTCAGTATACCTATTTTTTGAGATATTGTCAAGAAAGCCAGTTTGTTATAAGGTACGCAAACAAAAATTACAATTCGTACACAGCTTCTCCACATCTTGTCCACTTTTCCTTATTTTACCGAATTCTACAATAAAGGCGGCTGTGATACAATGAAAAAACCTCTTTAATCCCAACCTCTCCGCGGTTTTATGCTCAACCACGAAATCTGGCAAACCGTACTTGCCGAACTGGAATTAACCGTTTCCAGGCCCAACTTCATTACCTGGTTTAAAAATACGGGTATCATTGCCAACCAGCAGGGGCAGGTAATACTTTGCGTGCCGAACGCTTTCACTCGCGCCTGGCTGGGAAAAAAATATCACCAAACAATTATCCAGTCATTGGAGCGCGTCACGGGCAAACCAATTAAAAAACTGGAATATAAAATTGACAACCTAAAAAACATTCCGCCGGACAGCCCAACAAACGAAACGCCAAAAGAAACGGCGGCTCCGGAAACGATGCCGACGATGGCGTTTGCTCCGCGAAACTTGCCTGTCAACACCAATGGCGGTTTTGCTCTTAACCCCAAATATACTTTTGATAGCTTCGTGGTCGGAAAAGGAAGCGAGCTGGCTTTTGCCGCCGCCCAGGCCGTGGTGACGCGTCCCGGCGAAGCCTATAACCCGCTTTTCGTATACGGCGGCGTGGGCTTAGGCAAAACCCATCTCATTCAGGCGGTCGGCAACGAACTTTTGAAAAAAAATCCGGCTACCAATGTCATGTATGTGAGCGCGGAGAAATTTTCCAACGATTTTATCCACTCGGTCAAAGACCGCACGGGCAAAGATTTCCAAAACCGCTACCGCCACATCGATCTTTTGCTTATTGACGACATCCAATTCATCGCCGGAAAAGTTGAAACCCAAGAATCGTTTTTCCACACCTTTAACGAGCTCCACCAAGCCAACAAGCAGGTTATTTTAACCTCCGACCGACCGCCCAAGGCCATTCCGGCGCTGGAAGACCGCCTCAAGTCACGTTTTGAGTGGGGGATGATCGCGGATATTTCCACACCTGATTTTGAAACAAAAGTGGCTATTTTAGCCAAAAAATGCACTGAAAAAAACTTTCCCCTCGCGGAAAAAATTCTCCAAACCATTGCTTCCAACAACCAAACTAACATTCGCGAGTTGGAGGGAGCTCTAAATAAAATTATAGTGTTTCACCAGCTCAAAGAAACCCCGCCAACAGTAGAGTCGGTAAAATCTTTACTCTCATCATTCGGCGTTTTTTCCGCCCGCCAATCGCTCACCCCGGCACAGCTTCTGGAAACCGCCGGACAATTTTACAGCTTAAGCCGAGAAGATATTCTGAGTAAAAACCGCGAAAAAAAGATTTCCCTGCCACGCCAAGTGATTATGTTTCTCATGCGCGAAGAATTAAAAATGTCTTATCCGGCCATTGGAGACGAACTGGGTGGACGCGACCACACCACCGCCATGCATGCGCATGAAAAAATTTCTAACGAGCTGGAAACTAATCTTAAATTGAAGCAGGAGCTTGAGTTACTTAAACAAAGAATGTATATAAATAATATCTAACCCCGTTGCCCGCGAATAGAGGGATAGCTTGTTGATAAGATAGAAAAAAGATGAGGGAGGTGGTTGATAAGTCGCTTAAAATATTCCGCCTTTATCCACCGAGCATCGCGGTTATACACACCATGAAAGTTGAACACAAATTTTATCCACTTATTGTGCGGAATTTATCCGCGGAGTGAATAAAAATATCCACCAAACCTAACCAACTTTTCCTACCTTAAACAGACTTATCCTGTTTGCTCACAGGGCTTATTACTATTATTACTTCAATATATACTTTTAACACTTACAATATGAAAATAACCTGTTTAAGGGAAAACCTATCCCGATCACTTGCTCTCGCCGGTGGCGTTACCGGTAAAAATCTTAACTTGCCGATCCTAAACAATATTTTAATAAAAGCCGATGAACAAAAAGTGGAGATCGCGGCCACCAACCTTGAACTGGCGGCGGTTTCAGTTCTTAGGGCCAAAGTGGAAAGGCCTGGGCAATTTACTGTTCCAGCCCGAACGCTAATAGACTATGTAAATTTGCTTCCCAATGAAAAAGTTGATTTGGAGTTGAAAGACAACGAACTCGTGGTAGCCTGCGGCAAGGCTTCAACCAAAATCAAAGGCATTCCGGCCGACGATTTCCCTATTATTCCGGCCATGGAAGATGGAAAAGGGTACACACTTAAGGCAAACGAGCTGAAAGACGGTCTGGCCCAAGTATTGTCGGCGGTGGCTAGAAATGATATCCGGCCGGAATTAGCCGGAGTGTTTTTTAACTTTAACCCGTCTGATGGCGAAAGCCAGCTAGTTTTGGCCACTACCGACAGCTACCGGCTGGCCGAAAAAAAACTAACAATTCAACAGGGTGGCGACCAGCAAAATGTAATTGTGCCAGGGCGCACTGCGCAAGAAATACAGCACTTGTTAGCGACCTCCGGCGAGGAAAACGAACCGAACGCGCGGGTGCTGGTAAATGATAACCAAATAATGGTTAGTTTTAATAATACCCAAATTATTTCTCGTCTGGTGGATGGAAAATATCCGGACTACACTCAAATTATTCCTAAAAATTTTGCCACTACCGCGTTAGTGGATACCAAACAACTGGAGAAGGAAATGAAAGCGGCAGGACTCTTTACCACTACCGGCGTCAATGCGGTTTCTTTGGCCTTTAAACCAGCCTCTGGAAGCATTTCTGTGTCTTCTACCTCAACCCAGACTGGAGAGTACGCCTCCGAGCTCTCTGGCGACCTCGCTGGGGCCGAAAATACCATCCTATTAAATACCCGGTATGTGTTGGATGGGCTAAACAATTTTAATACCGCTCAAACGGAGATAAAAATCGTCAGCGGCGACAGCCCATGCATCTTGGAGCCGGTTGGGGACAAAAATTATATTTATATCGTGATGCCGATAAGGCAGTAGCGGCGATTATTTTTATTTGTGGATTAAAATTAACCCTTCCATTTTATCGATAATTAGCCAAAACAACAACGAGTTGGTATATAAGTAGTTAGGTGAAATAATTTTTTTCATTTTGACTTTTTCTCAATCCGCTTTTTTCTTTTTTTGACGATAATAAGGAAGTAAAATAAGTTTTTTGTGATTGAGAAAGGGGTATTAGGTGTTTTTTGCCTGTGCGAACAGTCAAAAAACCGACTTTATTTTTCTGATTATAAAATTGCCGACAAAATATCATAAATTAGCTGACGCGCTTTCTGCTTGACACATTTTGATATAAGGTTTATAGTTATGGTATAAAGTATGAAAAGTTACATACTACAACATACTAAACTAACAAATTACAATTGCTCATAGACCGCCCAAAAGGCGGTTTTTTAATGTATAATGTATAACACTATGCAAGAACAGCTAAAGAAAAAAATACTTGACCAGTCTCGTGAGCATATCACTGACATTCGTCAAAAAATTGACGACACTATTAAACGTCGTGAGGCCAAAACAGTGGTCATGAAAAAATCTGCAATCTCAATGCTGCCCGGCGACGCTTTGGCACAATATCGAATTGCGGCCAACAACCAAGAGCAGGTTGATAATCTTAAACAACTTTACCCATCGCCCTATTTTACACGTTGCGAATTTGAAATTGACGGCGAGAAGAAAATCATGTATTTCGCTAAATTTTCGTATAGTGAAGAAAAAATATACTCATGGATTACCCCAGCTTCAACGCTCCGTTTTGAAGACCCCGGCCCGGCTTCTTACACTCGACCGGACGGGAAAGTGCAATCAGGAATATTGCTTAGTAAAAACCAGTACATGATTGTTGACGGCAAGCTACTGTTCCTTTCGACGGAAAGCACAGAACACCCAAGAGAGCTTATTTACCAAGAACACTTTACTCGACAAAAGCCCGGTTTTATTTTGCCTGAAGTAGTGGAACAAATGGAAAAGGCACAAGACCAAGTGGTGCGTGCTCCATATCACGGACCTTTTCTCATTTCTGGCCCGGCTGGATCAGGCAAAACTACCATGGCACTTCATCGAGTGGCCTATCTTATGCAATCACCAGAAACTGCCGAGCTATTCCCGACCGATTCTATTTTGGTTTTAGTCCAAGACACAGGCACTAAAGAATACTTTTCGCACCTACTTCCCGAACTAGGCATACGAGGAGTAGAAATAATAACATTTGCGGAGTGGGCGTTGACTATACTGACTTTGAGCGACAACTACCACGTTGTTGCTCGATATGGCACCAACGAGCAAGAAAGAAACTTATATGAGTACAGCAAACTCACTGCTTTAAGGCAGTTGCCGGACGAGGTGATCTTTAATAAAAATATTTGGGGGTTGCTTCAAAAAATTTATAAAAAAGTTTTAAGCAAAGGCCAACAAGAATTATTTGCTAAACAAAAAAATGAACTTGCGCTAGACCGCTTTGACCTAACCATTTTGTTGGATTGTTACTTACAAACGCATGGACAATTTACAATGAAAAAAGACTATTATGAAGAATCACGCAGTGGTACTTACCGCAAAAAGAATAAAGCCTTTCAAGTACAATATAACTTAACTATTATTGATGAATTTCAAAATTATTTGCCCGAACAACTAGCTTTGCTTAAAACCTGCCTCAACCATCGACTGGAGTCAGTGGTATACGTTGGCGATTTGGCACAACAAACGCAGTTAGGAACAGTGAAAGACTGGGATAGTATTGGAGAGAAAATTGAAAGCAGCAGGCTTGTTACACTTCAAAAGGTTTACCGCAATACGAAACAGATCTTAAGTTTTATTCGTGATCTTGGCTATACTGTACAAATACCACAAGGAGTTAAAGAGGGTGAGTCGGTAATGGAGTACATACTTGAATCAAAACAAGAGCAGATAGAACAAATTAACAAAATAATAATGAATTCCACCGGTGGTGCTATTGGCATACTTGCTAAAGATAAAGAATACTTAGTGGAGTTTAAAAGCGAGTTTAGCGACAATCCAAATGTACACTGTCTAAGCATGCTGGAAGCACAGGGAGTTGAGTTTGAAACAGTTTGCCTCGTTGGTATCAACGAACAATCTTTTAGCCTAGACGGCTTGCCACAAGCAATAATTGAAGAAATCAAAAAAGTTCAACGGGACTTGCTGTATGTTGCGCTTACTCGTGCCATGTCGGCATTCCACATTATGGGTAAGACCAGACTAAAAAATGTATTGAAAGAGGCGCTTAAAACTGATAAGATATATAAGGCTAATGACTAACTAATTTGTTAACCATTTTTTATAACTTCCAAATTATGTCCGAACTTCAAAACCAAAGCCATCAAATCGCCCTATTTAAAGGCAAAGCAATCAGAAAAACGCTTTATCAAAAAGAGTGGTGGTTTTCGGTTATTGACGTGGTGGAAGCACTAACCGACAGCCCCGACCCGGGCGCATACTGGAGGAAATTAAAACAAAGATTAAACGAGGAGGGAAGTGAAGTCGTGACATTTTGTCACGGGTTGAAATTAGAAGCTCCGGACGGCAAAATGCGCGAAACAGACTGCGCTAATACTGAAAATATGTTTCGCATTATTCAATCAGTCCCCTCGCCCAAAGCCGAACCGCTAAAACGCTGGCTGGCAAAAGTCGGATATGAACGGGTACAAGAAATTGAAAATCCTGAACTGGCGACCAAACGCACAAGGATGCTATACAAACTCAAAGGTTACCCAGAAGACTGGATTGAAAAACGAATGCGTGGTATTGCTATCCGCGAAGAATTAACTGATGAATGGCAAAAACGCGGGGCCGCCGAGGAACGCGACTACGAAATCCTTACTGCCGAAATATCCAAAGCGACCTTTGGCGTTACGCCCAGCCAATACAAAAAACTCAAGGGCTTAAAACGACAAAACCTGCGCGACCACATGGATGATTTTGAATTGATTTTTACCATGCTGGGTGAAAGGTCAACGACAGAAATTCATCGCACAGAAGATTCTGCAGGTTTAGTAAAACTAAAACATGACGCGAACAGAGGCGGAAGAGTGGCTGGAAATGCCAGGAAAGAACTGGAAAAAGAATTGGGTCGACCGGTGGTTTCGAAAAATAACTATTTGCAACATAAGAATAGGAAAAAGTTAAAAAAATAAAATCAAACGAGCGACTTTGTCGTGGCACAATTCACCCCTCGCCCCTCTTGCGCCCCGCCAAAACGAAAAAAACTTATTTTACCTTCACATTTTGATAAAAAAGAACAAAGCGAATTGAGAAAATAATAATAAGGATAAAAAATTACATCACTTAACAGCGTGTATGCGGTTCCGCTCCTCGTTCCTCGTCGCTCCACCCATATTTTCCTTCGCTTCGCTACAGAAAACATCGCATACACGCAAACGTTAGGCGAAATATGACGAGGGCTAACATTTACTATATGAAGAATATATTTATAATACACGGTACGGAAGGCCATCCAAAAGAGAATTGGTTTCCTTGGCTAAAACATGAGTTAGAGGAAAAAGGATATAATGTTTTAGTGCCACAATTTCCTTCGCCACCAATAGTCCCAGCAAAAATAGCTGAGTGGTTTGATGTTCTTAAGGATTATGAACAATATATTAACGAAAACACTATTTTAATTGGTCACAGCCTGGGTGGCGTTTTTACTCTCCGTTTGTTGGAAAAATTAGAACATCCAGCCAAAGCCGCTATTTTTGCTGGAACGCCTATTGGAGTTCGCCCTATTTTAAATTATGATCGTGATAATAGCTTTAGCGGATTTTCATTTGATTGGAAAGTAATACCAACAAAAGCTCATCATTTTGAAGTTTTCCAATCTGATGACGACCCGTATGTTTCTCTTGAAAATGGCGAACAGTTGGCAAAGAACTTAAATGTGGCACTAAATTTTGTACCGAACGCAGGCCATTTTAATACAAGAGCAGGATATACAAAATTTGATTTATTATTAGAAAAGTTGAAACCAATTCTCTGATTTAAAACCGCCCTCGTCATACATCACTTAACAAGGCATATCCGGTTCAAAAATTTTGCACTTTATAATAAATTAAGGAAAACAAAATTTTCTCTCCCAAATTTTTCTTACGCTACGCTACAGAAAAACTTCGGATATGCCTAACGTTATATGAAATAAGCTTTTCTTTTTACGGCTAATGCCTTACACTTTTCGATAATGAACAAATTTTATTTTAATTTTTTATAGAGGGGAGGTTAGATAATAAATTTATGCGGCAAAAATTCATTCTATCTATATTAAACATTTTAACGCTTTGCGTGGTTATTGCCGCTGTTAGCGTCTTTTTTGTTAACAATGCTCGGTGGATAGGCTTCATTTTAATTATTCTCGCCCTGCTTTGTATAATTTCTCTCATCCCATTCAAGATAAAACTGAGATCTATTCAGCCAGATATTGTTTTTGGTTTAATAGATAATGGCATTTTGGCCGTCCTCGCTATTTTTGGTGGTCATTTTGCTGGCGTAGCCGGCGCCATTCTAGGCGGCGTTGTTGGCAATGCCATAACTGACGGCATCGCTGGAATTTTTGAAGGATATTCTGCTGAAAAGTTAAGACTGCAATTAATACCGGAAGAAAGGACCATGCTCAAATCGGCGGTTGGAAAAATGGCTGGTTGTCTTTTTGGTGCAGGCGTTGTTTTGGTTATTGCCAACCTCTTAAATTTTTAAGAATAAGGAGTCTTGGCTTCGGGGCATTACACGCGAACATTATACGCAATTCAAAAAATATTTTTCTTTAATTAAAATATGCTTTTCTTTTTACGGCTAACGCCTTACATTTTTTTGTCTAGGTATTTTTACCAATCCAGCGTCCCGCCCACCTTATACTCCGTCACCCGCGTTTCAAAAAAATTCTTTTCTTTACTAAGGTCAATCGCTTCACTCATCCACGGGAAAGGGTTGGGAGTGTTGTATTGCACAGGCAAGCCCACGCGCGCCAAGCGCCTGTCCGCGATGTATTCAATGTACTTGCGAAAACCATCGGCGTTCATGCCGAAGATGCCGCCAGGGAATACCTCCGCGGCGAATTTAGCTTCCAAATCCACCGCTTGACTGACTAAATTAACGGCGTGCGCCTGAAATTCCGGCGTCCAAAGTTCCGGCTGTTCTGTTTTTATAGTGTTGATAATGTTAATGCCGAAGTTTAAGTGCTGACTCTCATCTCTCATAATGTATTGAATTTGCTCGGCCGATCCGATCATCTTGTTTTGACGCTGAAAGCCGAATATAATAGCGAACGAGCTGTAAAAGAATATGCCTTCCAATATGAGTGAAAACACAATCATATTCTCTAAGAATTTTTGGTCGCTGGCAAAGGCGCCGGTTTTGAAGTCTGGGTTGAAGATGCCTTCGTTGAAACTCAAGATAAAAGCATCTTTGTTGTAAATCGCGTCCACTTCGCGATACATGTTGAAAATTTCACCTTCGTCCAATCCGAGCGACTCCACAATGTATTGATAGGCGTGAGTGTGGACGGCTTCCTCGTAGGCTTGGCGCAAGAGATACAGGCGACACTCTGGCGAGGTGATGTGGCGATACATAGCCAAGACGACGTTGTTGGCGGCGATGGAATCAGCGGTGGTGAAGAATCCTAAAACCGTTTTAAACGATCGGCGTTCGTCATCGGTGAGGAAGGTGGGTGATTTCCATTGTTCAATATCTTTCTGCATACTTATTTCGGTGGGGAGCCAGTGGTTGGTGTTGCCGGTGTTGTAGGCCTCCCAAGCGAACAAGTGGCGCATGGGGTAGAGTTGAATAACATCAGCATCGGCGCCGTTGATGATGCGGCGTTTGTTAATATCAACTTTTTCGGTGGTTTTGGTGATTGGCATAGCGTGAAAATATCAAATGACAAATGTCAAATAGCGAACTCACGATTGGCAGGATTCGCAGTTTGGGTCATCAGTGGCGCAGGCTTTAATGGTGGCGGCTGGAACGGCGGTTGCCGCTAAAACCGAGGCGGTGGAAGCTGCTGTCTTGTTGTCAAACTTGCGCAGGTGAGTGGCGCCGTAGTCGGTCGTGTTGATGGTGGATTTTTCCACTTGCGAAGCGGCTAGGGTGCGCAGGTAGTAGGTGGTTTTGAGGCCCATTTCCCAAGCATACATATAGATGTCGTTTAGCTGTTTGCCGGAAGTACCCTTGAAGTAAATGTTAAGCGATTGGCTTTGGTCAATCCACTTGCCGCGGTAGGCCGCGGATTTGATGAGCCAAGACGGGTCAATTTCAAAAGTTTCTTTATACTTGGCGCGAATGGCCGCCGGTATTTCATTAATTTCACTAATACTGCCGTCGTGGTATTTGATTTTTCCCAACATCTCAAAGTCCCAGAGATTAATTTTTTTTAGGTCCGCGACCAGGTAAGGGTTGATGATGGTAAAGTCGCCAGCTTGATTGGATTTGACGTAGATATTTTTGTAAATCGGTTCAATGGTAGGGATACAGCCGACAATGTTGGCGGTGGTGGCAGTGGGGGCGACAGAGAGGCAATTGGAGTTGCGCATACCCCATTCGCGGATTGATCGGCGGACCACGCTCCAGTCCAAACGGCTGGCGCGATCCACATCAATCACGATGCCCCGTTCGCGTTCCAGCAGATCAAGAGTGTCTAGCGGCAAAATGTCCCGGTCCCATTTGGAGCCGCGGTATGTTTCATAAGCGCCGCGTTCGCGCGCCAATTCGCTGGAGGCCAAATAAGCGTAGTAAGCAACGACCTCCATGCTGGAGTCGGCGAAACGCACGCATTCATCGGAGTCAAAATTGATATCCAGCAGGTAGAGCGCGTCTTGAAAGCCGCGAATACCCAGGCCAACCGGCCGGTGGCGGCTGTTGGAGCGGCGCGCGTCGCCGGTCGGATAGTAATTGATGTCAATGATGTTGTCCAGCATGCGCATGGCGGTAGTTACCGTTTCGCGCACGAGTTCCATGTCAAAACGGCCGTTCGTCACAAATTTGGCGAAGTTGAGCGAGCCCAAGTTGCACACGGCGGTTTCGGTTTCGGAGGTATTGAGTGTTATTTCGGTGCAAAGGTTGGAATTGTGCACGACGCCGGTATGGTCTTGGGGCGAGCGAATATTGCTGGGGTCTTTGAAGGTGATCCACGGGTGGCCGGTTTCAAAGAGCATGGCCAGCATTTTTTTCCAAAGGTCGCGCGCCTTCAGCCGTTTGAATAGTTTTATTTTTCCTTCATCGGCCAGCTGTTCGTAGCGGGCGTATTTTTCTTCAAATTTTTGGCCGTAAATGTGGTGCAGGTCGGGGGTTTCCTCCGGTGAGAACAAAGTCCAGTTGCCATCTTCACGAACGCGCTTCATAAAAAGGTCGGGAATCCAGTTGGCGGTGTCCAGGTCATGGGTGCGACGGCGTTCATCTCCGGTGTTTTTGCGCAATTCTAGAAAATCTTCAATATCGTAGTGCCAGGTTTCCAAATAAACACAGGCGGCGCCGCGGCGGCGGCCGCTCCGGTTGATGGCGACCGTGACGTCGTTCGCTATTTTGAGGAAAGGGATAACGCCTTGGGATTCCACGCCCGTGCCTTGGATAAAGGCGCCGGTGCCGCGGATATTGGTCCAGTCGGTGCCAATGCCGCCCGACCATTTGGATAGTTGAGCGCTGTCCGAGTAGGTTTTGAAGATATTATCCAGCGAGTCGGAAACAGTGTTGAGGTAGCAGGAAGAAAGCTGTGGTTTGAGAGCGCCGGCGTGGAACAGGGTGGGGGTAGACGGCGTGTAGAGGAGCTTAGACATTATCTCATAGAAAGCGATGGTGTGTTCAAGGCGATTTTTTTCATTGATAGCCGTACCCATGGCGATGCGCATCCAAAAGGTTTGCGGGGTTTCCAGCACGCGCCCGGCTTCGCGGTCAGAAACAAAATAACGGTCATAGAGCGTTTGGAGTCCGAGATACACGAACAAGTCGTCGCGTTCAATGGTCAGCGCCCGGCTTAATTTTTCCAGATCAAATGCCAGCAAGCGCGAATCAAGGCGGCCGATCTCCACGCCTCGGCGCAGGTTGTTTATAAAGGCTTGGCGATACTGTTCATCAAGACGAGCATAGTCGATGACATCGTGGCCGATAAATTCTTGATAGTTGATAAAGAGCAAAAGGCGCGCGGCCACCTTGGCGTAGGCCGGGTCGTGTTCAACCATCGCGCGGGCGGTCATAACGAGCGCGCGGGCAATATCGGCTGTTTTAATTTCATCATATAGTTCCGAGCGGCATTGGTTGAGGATGGCGTCAGTGTCTACATCAGACTCCAGGCCCTTCACAGCAAAGCCAAGCGAGCGGCGAAGTTTTTCGTCGGAGAAGGCCTCTTTCTTTCCAGAGCGCTTAACGACCGTGAGATCATTTTTTTCTATTTTTTCCAAAAGTTGGCGTTTTTTTTCGGCGCGTTCTTTGGCGTGCTCATAGCGATAAAGAATATAAGATTTAGCAACATCAAAATACCCTTCCTGCATCAGTTCGCGCTCCACAAAATCTTGGACATTTTCCACGGCCGGCGTTTCTTCGGTGAAAATCTTTTCAATATTCGTTATGACATGTTCAGTAAGCGCCATTATTTTTTCAAGATCAAAATTAGCGCGCGCGTCGGCAAAGGCTTTTTGGATGGCGATGCCAATTTTTTCCGGGGTAAAATCGACCAGCGCGCCGTCGCGTTTCTTAATTTTTTTGATGGGCGACATAAGCTTTAAATTAGAAGAAAAAGAAATAAATATGTTGGTAGTATAGCATAGTGTAAACACTATATATAGTATTTAACCTGTGGATAACACCACTATATATATGTTTTGTTAAAAAAAGCAAAGCCGCCAAAGGCGGCTTTGCTGAGCGACGAGTATTTGGTGGACCCTACCGGGCTCGAACCGGTCGCCTCCGCGTTGCAAACGCGGCGCTCTACCAAATGAGCTAAGGGCCCCGAGGACTCTAGAATATCAACAATTCACGTCGTCGTCAATATATGTTATACTAGTTTAAGGGCAAATTTATAGCGAGTTATTTTAGATTTTTTATGCAAGAATTATATTTTTTAGGGCAACTCGCTTTGGCGATTCTTTTAGGAAGCATTATTGGCTGGCAAAGGGAGCGCTGGGGCAAATCCGCTGGCCCTAGGACGTGTGCTCTCGTGACTACCGGATCCACCCTGTTTACTATTTTATCGGTAACAGCCTTTGCGGGGCCGGCCGGCACGGCCGCCATCGCCGGTCCGATTGTCACCGGTATTGGGTTTTTGGGCGCGGGAATGATTTTACACAAGGAAAACAGGGTAGATGGCCTCACTACCGCCGCCGGTCTCTGGGCCATGGCGGCTGTGGGGATGGCAATAGGCGTGCGCTATTTTGGCGTGGCCATTGGCGCTACCATGCTTTTTTTCTTGGTTTTGATGGTGGATGATCGACGGTTTCGCAAGCATTCGGAAGAAAAGATGGATGGCAAATCGGAAGGATTCTAAAGCTAATCAACCCAGCGCCGCTTTTAGAAAAAGCCGCGCTGGTTTTTTTAACCTTTCAAATAAACAGCGCTGACCCAGAAAAGCGCCCCAACGTAGAGAATATCTATATGCAGGTGCTTGAGCCCGTTTAATATATAGAGGAGCAAAATAAACGGATAGCCGACAAGCAAAAGCGGGTTTTTCCAAACGCGGCGGTTGGTGGTTTGAAGAAGCGTCTTGGCGTCGCCGGTGGAGGGGATGGCGTGCAGCCCAATGGTGCCGCCGAGCCACAGGTACATCCAGGGCTCCGCGCGGCCAAAAGGCGGTGTTACTCGGGAAAAACAGAACAGGGTGATAAGCGTATTTACAATGAACGGGCCGTAGGAAATAAAAATGCTTTGGTAAAAATATTTTGGTTCATCGTGCACCACAAAACCGGCCGGGTTGCCCCAGCGAAATAGGCAAAGGCGATAAATTTTTACTCGCCCAAGCATACAAAAAACCGCGTGACCAAGCTCGTGGACGATGACACCGGGGGCGGTGAGTAGAGCGTAGAGGTAGTAGAGCATATGAAGTAATTAGCTGGCAGGTTATAGCTTGTAGGAGCGCGAGTGGCACCTCCGCGCTGTCATTCTGAGTGAAGCGAAGAATCCCTTGCGTCTGTAGGGTTTAAGGGATCCTTCACTCCGTTCAGGATGACAGCGCTGTCTGAAACAATAGTAATTGCGGCAATTATCCAAAACAGCATCGCCAAATCATTTTTAAAGTAGGGGACGTCAACCAGCCCGTGAACAATGAGCGCGGTTAAACCAGACAGCAGGACGGCACCGAGCACGGCGTTTTTTTTGTATAGAAAATAGGAAGCAGTAAGGAGCGAGCAGATAATGCCTGCGAAAGACAACAAGCCCAAGAGCCCGGTTTCAGCCCAGAAGTTTAAGAAAATATTGTGGGGGTAGAGGTGGGGCTCTATTTTTTCCGGGTCAAAAAGCGGCGCCTGGATTTTGCAGTAAAAATTGTGCAGACCAGCCCCGAAGATGAAATTTCTAGGTGATTGTGCTAAATAGTTACCCGCGAAACCCCACAGCAAGAAGCGATTATAGGCTGATCGGGAGTTAAAGATGATTTGCGCGGGAGTGGCAGATAGAAATATGCCGCCAAGCGCGATGGTTATGATAACTATTTTTTTGTATTTTAATAACCACAGCAATAACAACAAACCAGCGGCTAGCCCAATAAAAGCGCCGACAGATTTGGTGAGCGTCAAAGTTGCTAGAATTAAGGCAAAATAAAATATATAGAGATATTTATGGGTTTTGTTGCTGGTATTTTTGAGCAGTATTAAAGATAGAAAAAGTATCGGCAAAAGGTAAAGGCCGACCGCGTTGGGTGAGGTAAAAAGAGAAGTAATACGGCCGCCGGCGTGGTCGGCGAGAGCGGGCGTGAGATAGGCAAAATTGGATAATTTTTGTATCAGTCCGACAAAAATAATGCTAGTAGTAGACAGCAGGAGCGAGGCGGTGAGAAAAAAAGCGCCGATGGTTTTTTGGCGCCCCAGTAAAATAACAAAAAATATTATGGGTTCTAGAAAATAGGCGCGCCAAAGGCCAAACGAGGCGAGAATACCGGAGCCGGGGGAGATTTTGGGGCAGTCCAGCGCCGAAGCGCCATTAAGGAAAATTGATAAAAATGAAAAAAACAACAAACCGACCATGCTAAAAAATAACAGCTTGTTATTTTGGAAATAATTTTTGATGAGCGGTAAATCGGTTTTTAAATATTTAATGAGCCAGACTAAGAGCAAAATAAAAAAAGAGCATTCCAGTAGAGTGGTGGGGAAAGGGCCGAGCTGGAAGCGGACGAGGTAAGCGGGGAGCGAGATAATGATTAGCCCGATGGCGAGACGGAAATTTTTCCAAGCCAAGCCGGCGAGCAGTAGGCAATAAATTACAAGTAGCAATGCAGTCATAGAATGGTAGAAATAGTATACGTCAAACGAAAGGCGGGCGCTAGTTTTTGGCGAGAGGGTGTTTGTAGACAGCAATGACCAATTATGATACGTTTGGGGCAGTGATGCCCACCCCTAGAGCGCCTGATAGCGGCGCTGGAGCACAGTCATGTTGACCGACAATCAGTCAAAGGTGATTCTGGCAACGGAGGAGATGGCGGATCTCGGAGAGCGCATGGCCGGACGCCTTGCCGAACGAGATCGATCTTTCGGGCTCGCCGCCGTCAAGACCGTGCGGTTCGCCAACGGCGAAATTGTGACCCGGATCGCGGAAACGATTCGGCGCCGGCAGGTGTTTTTCCTGACCTCGCTCCAGGTGCCCGACCCGAATACAGCGCTCATGCGGCTTTTGATCGCGAACGACGCGATCGCCCGGGCATCGGCGGACAGCCTCACGCTGGTCCTGCCGTCCATGTCGTACTTGCGTCAGGACCGCAAGACCGGATCGCGAGAGCCGATCACCGCCCGGCTCATGGCCGATCTACTCCAGCTCAACGGGAGAGTGGCGCGCGTTCTCACGTTTGACCTCCACAGCGACCAGGCGCAGGGCTTCTTCACCATTCCGGTGGACAACCTGCTCGCGGCTTTCGTCCAGGCTCCATACTTCAAGAGTCTTTACGGGGGTGACTATAGAAAGGTGGTGGTCGTGTCGCCGGATTTCGGCGGCGCGATTCGGGCGCGGCGGTTCGCTGAGCTCCTCGGCGTGCCGGTGTACGTCATTGACAAGCGCCGTGTGAAGCCGAATCAGGCGGAAGTGATCAATTTCGTCGGCGGCAACATCGCCGGGAAGAATGTTATCCTGTACGATGACATGATTGATACTGGCGGCAGTATCGTGGCGGCCGCCAATGAGGCGAGGAGGCGGCACGCGCGTTCAGTCACCGCGGTCGCGACGCATCGGATCTTCAGCCCGAAAGACGGCAAGTCCGCGGAACAGCGGCTCAAGGATGCCGGTGTCAACGTGGTGGTCACGGAGTCAATTCCGTGTTCGCCTGAGTACCGCGCGGAGCATCGCGACTGGCTCACCGTTCTGCCCTTGGACGAGTTCCTCGCCGAGGCAGTGCATCAGGCATCCACGGTGGGCGGCAGCGTCAGCGCACTGTTCGGGAAGTAAAGGCAGAAGAGGGCCATCAACATTTTCCGGCCAAGCGAGAGAGCTCACCCTCACTCTCGCTTGGCCGCCTAAAAAAGCCCTCGATAGTCGAGGACTTTTTTTACCTTTTTATTTTTAATAGCGATAATGGTCGGGTTTGAAGGGTCCGAGTTGGTTGAGGCCAAGATAGTCGGACTGTTTTTTGGTGAGGGTGGTAAGTTTTACCCCGAGCTTGTCCAAATGTAAGCGCGCCACCTCTTCGTCCAACTCTTTGGGCAGAGTGTAGACTTTGCCGGTTTCATATTTTTTCGTTTCGGTCCAAAGCGAAAGCTGGGCCAACACTTGATTGGTGAAGCTGGTACTCATGACAAAGCTCGGATGACCGTGGGCGTTGCCGAGGTTGACGAGGCGACCGCGGGAGAGGAGGATGATGGATTTTCCTTGTCCGTTTTCCCAGGTGAATTTATCTACCTGCGGTTTGATGTTTTCTTCTTTGATATTTTTTTGGCTCGCCAGCCAAGCGACATCAATTTCGCTGTCAAAGTGGCCGATGTTACAAACAATGGCACCGTCTTTCATGGCATTTAGGTGTTTTTCAGTGATAATATCGCAACAACCGGTGGCAGTGACAAAAATATTGGCGAATGGGGCGGCGGTTTCCATGGTAACTACTTCGTAGCCTTCCATGGCGGCCTGCAGAGCGTTGATGGGGTCAATTTCGGTAACCAGCACCCGGGCGCCGAAGCCGCGCATGCTCTGGGCACAGCCTTTGCCTACGTCTCCGAAGCCCGCGATAACCACGGCCTTGCCGGCGATCATAATGTCGGTGGCGCGTTTGATGCCGTCGGCGAGCGATTCGCGGCAACCATATTTATTATCAAATTTTGATTTCGTCACCGAATCGTTGACGTTGATAGCGGTTGTTCCAAGCGTGCCTTTCTCCATCATTTGGTAAAGGCGGTGCACGCCCGTGGTAGTTTCTTCAGAAACGCCCCGGATGTCTTTGAGCATATCCGGATGTTTTTCATGTATAACGAGAGTAAGATCGCCGCCGTCATCAAGCAGTAAGTTTGGCCCCCGGCCGCCGGAGAATTTTAGGCTCTCTTCCACGCACCACCAGTATTCTTCTTCGGTTTCTCCTTTCCAGGCGAATACTGGCACGCCGGTTTTGGCAATGGCGGCGGCGGCGTGGTCTTGGGTGGAAAAGATATTGCAACTGCTCCAGCGCACCTCGGCGCCAAGTTCGGTGAGCGTCTCAATGAGTACCGCCGTTTGAATGGTCATATGGAGACACCCGGCGATGCGCGCTCCAGAGAGCGGTTTTTTATCGGCATATTTTTTCCGTAGAGCCATCAGGCCCGGCATTTCTTTTTCCGCGAGCAGTATTTCTTTGCGTCCCCACTCCGCCAGAGCGATATCAGCGACTTTGTAGTCCATAGCGACGATATTAATTATTTATTTTTTCAATTTAAGGCGGCAACTAAATTCCTGCTGAAAAATATGGGTGAGGAACGCCGTGCCGGCAAAGGACATGAGCGACACAAAAACAAATAAATGCTGGAAAGAAAATTCTTCGGCCAGGTAGGCTCCCAGCGTGGCGGCGGTGGCGACGCCGAAACTCACCACCGTATCATAAACGCCCCACTCAAATCCGACACGGTCTTGGGAAGTATAGCGCGTGAAAATAACGCGCCAGCTGGGGTAGGAAAGAGCCTGCCCCAAACCGTAGAGAAATTGAGCGGCATAGAGCGTTCCAGCTGAGCGGGTGACGGCATAAAGCAGAGGGACACTGCTCAAAATAAGCGAGCCGGCCAAAAGCGTGTACAGTTCGCGGCAATTGCCTCTTTCTTCATCAGTCCAGCGCGCGACCAGTATTTGTAGTACCGCCTTGGTAAACAGGCTGATGGTAACGGCCGCGCCGACCGTAGTAATGCTGGCGCCGGGAATATTTTTTAAAATGAAGACGGCAAAAATCGGCTGGACCAGGCCAAAACTGCTTAAAATAAAGAGATCGGAGAGCACCAGCGTGCGTAAGACCTTGTTCATACGAGAATTATTTTTTCGCCGTAATTTTTTTCATACCGTTCGGAGAATTCCGGCAGAGTAAAGCGATGCGTCTGCGTGCCATAGGTTTCAATGGCGTAGCTGGCCGCGACTGCGCCGAGCTGGCCACAGGTTTTGAAATTATAGCCGCGCTCAAAGCCGACGAAAAACCCGGCGCGGAACGCGTCGCCCGCGCCTGTTGGATCATCGCACGATTTGGGCGGACAGCTTTTAACGTTGATTTGTTCTCCCGCGGGCGTGGCGATAATCGCCCCCTGTTCGCCGAGCGTGGTAATAAGCGTTTTTGTTTCGGAAATAATTTTTTTGGCGTCCCAGCCGGTTCTGTCTTGCAGTAGTTTCATTTCATAGTCGTTGCCAATAACAAACTCGGCCTGGCTCACCATCATCTGCAATTCCGTCGTGGTAAAAGCGGTGATTTGCTGGCCCGGGTCAAAGACGGCCGGCAGTCCGCGTTCGCGGCAATCTCGCAAATGTTTTATCATCACGGATTTACTCGTCGGACTGATGAGCGCGACCGAGAGCGGGCTGGCAATAGCGGCAAGATTATATTCTTCCGCCAAGTCTAGCGGGCCATTGAAGAAAGCGGTGATCTGGTTGTCTTCGTTGTCGGTGGTGATGTGGGCCGAAGCAGTAGAGCGTTTTTCATCTTGTTTAATGAAATCGGTGTTAAGGCCATTTTTTTTGAGATAGTCAACATAGCCCCCGCCGTCGCTACCGACCGCCGATACCACCAGCGGGTCGGCGCCGAGAAGTTTCATGGTGTAGGCGATGTTGCCGGCCGTGCCGCCCCAACTGCGCTCCAGGCGATCTACCACAAAACAAACGTTAAGAATGTGGATTTGTTCGGGAAGAATATGGTTTTTGAAGCTGTCCGGGAAATCCATGATGTAGTCATAGACTAAAGAGCCGGAAACGAGGATAGACATATTAAGTGAGGCAGGCTGTAAAAACGCTGGTAGTTTAACAGATATTTTTGCTCTTGTCCACTGGTGATTTCGGGGGTATACTGGGGCAATAATTGGATATTTCTTCAGCCTCATTGATATTAATTTTTACGTCGTCCAAACCTGCTGGTGGCAGGGCGTAATGGCCGCCGCAAAAATTAATATCAATTTCGGCTGAGTCTAGATATAAAAATTTACTAAAAGCTTAGTAAGTTATGAAACAGTTTACTATTAAGGGCATCGTTCAAGCCGGCCGCCAGCAGGGGGATAGGGTGGGGGCAAGAACCGCCAACATTCCGCTCCTCCCGGCTGAAGCGCAGAACCTCCCTAAAGGCCTCTATGCCGGTGAGGCGCTCTTATTTGGGAAAATTTTCCCGGGGCTTTTGTATTATGGGATTAATTTTTTTACGAAAGAAGATTGTTTAGAGATACACGTGCTTGATTTTACCGGTGATTTATATGGCCAGGCAATCGTTTTTACAACGCGGCGCTATTTGCGTCCGCCTAAGTATTTTAACGCGGTGGAAGAATTAGCCGAACAAATTAAAAAAGATTTAGCGGCGGCTAGGCTTTTTTGAAGAGCAATTTTCTGATGCCATACCCGGCCAAAACGACGGCGATAGCAATCACCGCTCCCGCCTCAATGCGTCCAAACCAAACTTCCGCTTTCCCCCAGGCCTGGCCGAAGAAGTAGCCTAGAAGGGAAAAAACTATCGCCGAGGCAAACCCGCCGATAATATTCAAAAGGAAGAATTTTTTACGATTCATGGCGCAGAGTCCGGCGACAAAGGGAATGATTGGGCGGATGGGGCCGATGAAACGGGCGAGAAAGACGCTTTTGTCGCCGTGATTGTTGAAGAATATTTTACCCTTTTCCAAATGGCCTATATTGAGAAACCGGCGTTCGGAGCGAAATAGGCTGATGCCACGTTTGCCCAGGTAGAAACTGATAGCATCACCTATGATTCCGCCCAGCGCCGCCACCCAAATGACATCGCCGAGATCCACCGCCTGTTGTGAAGCCAAGAAGCCGAAGAATACAAGGATAGTGGTTCCCGGAACGACAAGACCAATCACAGCCGTTGATTCAAGCACGCAAATGCCAAAAATGAGCCAATAGACGAAGAGGCCGAGGTTTTCAATTTTTGGCAAAAAAGTGATGAGAAAATCCATGTTTATCAGGGGGCAGTATTACCGATCATTTTAAGAATCGTCGGGTGGAGCGCCGGATTAGCGGCCACCAGCTCACAGTGTTCCAGCCGCCAGGGTTCTCCGGCGGCATTGGTAACCAAGCAACCAGACTCGCTTAAAACCAGCGAAGTGGCGGCATAATCCCAAAGTGATGCTCCAAAACCGCAATACCAATCGCGCCGGCCGGCGGCTACGTAGGCCGAGCTTATCGCGACCGAGCCAAAACCGCTGGTCCAGAAATCGCTCATTTCGGCCGCGTGAATAACTTTTTTGAGCCAGTCAATGCGGTTGGCGCTCCAGTGAGTGTTGAGACAGCCAAAGCTATGTTTCAGTTCCGCGCGTTTTGAGCAGGCAATTGGCTTGCCATTGAGAAAAGCGCCCCCTCCGCGTTCCGCGAAGAACATTTCATCGTGCACCGGGTCAAAAATAGTGGCCAGTTGCATGATATTTTTGTAGGCGAGCCCGATGAGGACGCCAAAAAGCGGCGTGCCGGTGGAATAATTGCGCGTGCCGTCAAGCGGGTCAATAATCCAGACATAGTCTGCGTCTGGCTGGAATTTTGGCTGTTCTTCGGAAATAATACCGTGGGCCGGAAAATGTTTTTTAATGCGATTTACCAAGAGTTCGTTGGAAGCTTCGTCGGCCTCGGTAACCACGTCGGTGGCGTCTCGTTTGGTATATTTTACGCCGATTTTCCCGAATTTTTTGAGGACAATGTCTCCCGCCTCTCGCGCGATTTCCTTAATGAAATTTTGCATACCATTACAGCTTTATTACCTTGAGGCCGAGCGTTTCAAAGCGGGTAATGGCGGCGGCGAGGTTGGATTTTTTAATTAAGAAATGTTCACGGTCAAAAGCGGCGATGGGAACCGCGGCAACTCCGAAAGCGGCCATGGCCGAAGTCACTTTGGCAATAATTTTCCCGGCTTCCGGCAGTGACGCTGGCCCCAGCGTGAAAAGTTTCCAGTCAAGGATGGCGCCGGTGACATCGCCGTTCGCGGCGTATTTGCTTTGTTCAATAATCACCGTTACATTATCTAGATCAATGATGTTCGCAAATGCCGACTGAATCGGCTGTTTGGTTTTGAGAATAGCAAAAACGAGCGGCGAGAGCGTAACCTGGGCGTTAATTCGGTCGGCCATACGCGGATGTTAATTTCTGTTGTAGAATACTCTTTTTTTGTCCGTTTCACAAGCGTGGCGAGTAAAATTCTATGGTATCGCGGCCGGCCGGAACGGTTTTTTGTTGAGAGAATTTTTTTGTAAATTGATCGGGGCCGGCGATAAAATCCAAACCCTCGCCAAAGGTTAGGGGCGAGCGGATTATGATCCATTCATTCACCGGTCCGTCAGCAAAAAAATCAGTTAAAATTTGTTGGCCGCCTTCTATCAAGATACTCGTGATAAAACGTTTGGACAGCTCGCGCAGAATGTCGGCGCTCGCAATGCGGCCGTTTGTTCCGGGAACAATGGCCACGGCCGCTTTTTTTTTGATGGCCGAGAGCGCAGTCGGGTGGGCGGCAGAAGTGGTGAGAACGAGGCAGTGCGCGTCATTTAATACTCTAGCCGCTGGAGAAATAGTGAGGCGCCCGTCAACGATGACGCGCAATGGCTGGTGAGGCGGGATGGGAAGCCCGGCCAGTCTAGTGGTGAGGGCCGGATTATCTATGGCGACCGTGCCCTCGCCCACTAAAATGGCGTCAAATTGCTGGCGCAGGGTGTGAGAAAATTGCTGGCTTTCCGGGCAACTGATTTGGGTGGCGGCGCCGATTTTTTTAGTAATTTTGTTATCCAGCGTTGCAGCCACTTTTATGCACACATAGGGCGTTTTGGCGGTAATCCAGTACAGCCAGATTTTATTTTGTTCCCGGGCCTCGGCGGAGAGCACTCCGCCGGCAATTTCTATTCCGGATTTTTCCAGCACTCGCGCGCCGCCGCCTCGGACGGCCGGGTTTGGGTCGGCAATGGCGTACACTACCTTGCCGATGCCAGCTTTTATAATGGCTTCTACGCAGGGTGGCTGGTGGCCGGTATGGTTGCACGGTTCCAGAGTGATATAGAGAGTCGCTCCACGCGGGTCTTCTCCGCGTGCTCTGGCGTCTTCCAGCGCCGCCGCCTCGGCGTGACTTTCGCCATAGCGAGCGTGATAGCCTTCGCCTATAATTCTTTCATTTTTTACCACCACCGCTCCGACCAGCGGGTTGGGCGATACAAAACCAAGGCCATGCTCGGCCAGCGCCAAGGCCCGTTTCATAAAAATAGCGTCGTCAGCATTAGTCATCAAGAGCCGGGTTTACATGCCCTAGTTTGAGCCGTTTGGTTTTGAGATATTCTTTGTTGAAGGGGTTGGCTTTGGTCGCGATCGGCAGACGCTCAATCACTTCAATGCCATGGACGGACAGGTCAGCGACTTTGAGAGGGTTGTTGGTCAGGAGGCGGATGCTTTTCAAGCTGAGGCGCTTGAGTATGCGGGCGGCTATGGCATAATCTCGGTCGTCAATCGGCAGGTGTAGTTTTATTTGCGCTTCCACCGTATCCAAACCTTGTTCCTGCAGTTTATAGGCCTTCAGTTTGTTGATGAGGCCGACGCCGCGCCCTTCCTGGCGCAGGTAAATAAGCGCGCCGCCTTTTTTGCCAATAAGTTTAAGGGAGCGGTGCAATTGCCCGCCGCAGTCACAGCGCCGTGAGCCGAAAATATCGCCGGTCAGGCATTCGGAGTGTATGCGCACCAGCGGCGTTTTATTTTTTTCTAAAAAAGAGCCATTGATAAGCACGATATGCGGATTTTTAACGTCGCCGCTAGGCGCAGTAAAAATTTTAAATTCTCCCCAGACGGCGGGAAGGCGGACAGTTGATTTAGGGAGATTAATTTTCATAATTCAGCAATAAGGCGGAAGGGGAGAGATTCGAACTCTCGATAGTCTTGCAACTATATTGGTGTTCGAGACCAACGCCTTCAACCGCTCGGCCACCCTTCCGCCCTACTGTTGTGATAGCTGGCGTGGCGGAGAGGGTGAGATTCGAACTCACGGTCCGCCATTGGCGGACGACAGTTTTCAAGACTGTTGCCTTAAACCACTCGGCCACCTCTCCATTGTGTCAGATAAACTATCACAGCCAACGCCTAAAATCAAGGATAAATAAAAAAGACCGGGCAAAGCCGGCCGGTTGTTTTTTTTAAAGTCATTTTTTAACGGGCATGCTCCAATTGTTTAATTTTCTTTTCCAGTTTTTCCACGCGCGTTTGGAGCGACAAAAAGTCAGAAGCCACGGCGTCGGTATCTTCAGCTAGACGTCGTTCAATTTGTGCCATCCGCAGTTTAATATTATCTAATTCATTGTGTATAGAGGCGAGCTCGGTTTCTATTGATGATAGTTGTCTATCTACTTCGTCAAATCGTTTATCCATTCCTTCAAATCGTTTATCCATCGCGTCAAATTTTTGGCGGGTTTCTTTTTTGAAGTCGTCTAAATCTTCTTTGCTAGCCGTATTGTCTTTCAAAAAAATAACGATTTCTAAAATATCATCAACTTTTTTTTCTAATTTTTCCAAATTATTTTTTATTTTTGTCATAAGGTTAATTGTTTGAATATTATCTCTTTTTATTGTCTGGCTGTCAAGGCATCAGTAGCAAAAATAAAAAAACATCTTTTAGACAAGATGTATAGGGGGTGGGGCCGGCGG
>Ga0209211_10001247_pt1 | contig 48924 bp, 66 predicted proteins | sample RifGroA2_FD_183992 | JGI IMG/M metagenome (GOLD analysis project Ga0209211, IMG submission 183992) | Groundwater microbial communities from Rifle, Colorado, USA - Groundwater A2 (SPAdes) (version 2) | ecosystem: Environmental > Aquatic > Deep subsurface > Groundwater | place: Rifle, Colorado...
CTGATCGTAAAACATGATCATCTAACTCTTTTGAAATGCGAATGGGCTCAACTCGATTATGACGTTTGCTGTCTTTTTCTTCAATAAGTTCTTTGATTGTTTTTTTACCATCACCTATCAAAGTTGGAGCCTGCCCAACATAAAATCCAGCGAGAACCCCATTTACTAAGGTCGCCCGACAAACATTCCCTCTCAAATGTTCTTCGATAATAAGATAAGAACATATCTGAGAGGCAATGTTAATACCTTCACGGAACTGCTTTAGACTATTAATATTAGTAATCGTATGTCTACCACGAGATCCTATTCGGGGTTTAACAATTATGGGTTTTGCAAGTTTCAAAAATATTTCTTTTATATTTTTAAGGCGTAAAAATGTAAAAAAAGAAAGTTCAAAAAAAGTCGGAACTGGAATATTGTATTTCTTAAATTCTTGCTTGAGAATTACTTTGTCATCCCAGTTTTTACTCATATTTAGAAATTCTGGTTTAATAGGAATACTTTCAAAGTAAAAAAACTTATTTTTATTTTCGATCTTCAAGAACGCGCGATATTGATCCAGAGGTTTCCCAAGGAATATCACCTGTTCCATTATTATTCCCCTCTTTTTTGCTTCTTCCCAGATTATTTTAGAACGAAAATTATTAGCCTTCTCAATATCTCCCGAAAATTCTGCCAGTTTCAAAAAAGCGAGAGTTCTAAATAAAAATTCAGGAATCAAATCAACAAAATCTTTTACAAAAAAAGGAACATACTTTAAAAATTTTCTGGCATTATTATCGATAGTAATTGAAACCACACTCTCTAAAAAAGAAAAAAAGTGGCTTATGGAAGCGTCTCCACAATAAGAACAGGAACTTTTTTTTACCGAGGGTTCATTCATTTGCAATATGATAGTTTGATAATAACACAAAAGAGACAGCCAAAATAACTCTAGGGCTGTCTCTTTTTACAATAAGTAAGTCACTTTTTAATGATCTCCTTTAATCATAAATAAATTGGGTTAAAAAATTTATAATAACCGACCCGAGTATTATAGCATATATACAAAAAAGTCCTAAAAATAGTTTGGCGGTGTATATTAGACAAAGTTCGAAATTACTTCGAGCTAAATCCAAATGATTGAAGCCAATCTCACGCTCGACGTTTTTCTTAATTTTAATTTTTCCACTACGCTCTACTAATGTGCTAATTCAAATGGACTCGGAAAATGGAAACAAAAGTCTTGGGGACACGGATTCCATTTTCCTCGACTAATGTTTTTTGGCGAGATTCCGAATTCTGCCCGCAGGGGGTTTGGGGGAATGCGGGCGGGTTTAAAATCTGCTAAAATGAGCTTATATTAAAGTATGACAACAGCAACATCGAAAAAGTTAAGATTTATTGACTTCTGCGCCGGAATTGGAGCCGGCCGTCTTGGTCTTGAAAAAAATGGCCTTGAATGTGTCGGTTTTTCCGAAATAGACGGACAAGCGGAAAAAACTTATAGAAAGTTTTTTGGCGAAGAAGAAACCAATTACGGCGATTTAATGAAAATTGACACAAAAAAATTGCCCGATTTTGATCTTATGATAGCCGGTTTTCCATGTCAGACTTTTTCCGTTATCGGACAAAGAAAAGGAATGGGAGATGCGAGAGGGCAAGTTATATATGGTCTTATAAAAATAATGAAAGAAAAAAACCTAAAGTATTTTATTTTGGAAAATGTGAAAGGTTTAACCAATCACGATAACGGAAATTCCCTTAAAGTTATCTTGGAAGAATTAGACAAAGCGGGTTATAAAGTTTTTTATCAAGTTTTAAACAGCATTGATTACGGAGTCCCTCAGATGCGGGAACGAATTTATTTTATCGGTATTAGAAAAGATTTAATTCCAGAAGATTTTGATTTTTATTTTCCAGATCGACAGCCTAGAGCGGATGTCAAAGATTATTTAATTGACAGCAAGGAACTTGAATTTGACGACAAAAAAGAATCTTACGAAACTTTTTTGCGGTATTTGAAAAATAAATATAATCACGGAAGATATGACTTAGACGAATTTTTAACGAGAGATTATTTAGTTATAGACACTAGACAATCCGATTTGCGATTATATATAAATAAAGTGCCTACTTTAAGGGTCGGCCGTCACGGCATTTTATATGTAAAAAACGAAAAATTCAGAAAATTATCTGGCTACGAATCACTACTGCTTCAAGGTTTTCCGAAACAATTAGCTAAAAAGGTTGATGGAGTTATTGAGGAAATAAATTTATTAAAACAAGCAGGCAACGCTATGACAGTTAATACCATTGAAGCTATTACTAGAGAATTATTTAAAACATTAGAAAAATATGAAAAATAAAAAGAAAAATATGAAAGAAATGATAGCCCTTGGCTCAAAAACCGCCAAAGGTGGATTTAGCAATGAGCAGGATGTCATCGATCGTTTTAATAATTGGAAAACCGATAAAACCGCGCAGGAATGGTTGGCGGAAATGAGTTACAAAATTAGCGATATTGAGTATGTTAAGGCGGCAAAGGTTAGAGGTTCGTATAAGGCTGATGTCCAAGTTAGAATAACCGTTTTGATAAAATTGAAATCGCAAGAGGATCTACAAAATTTACAAATAAAACTAGTTAGTAATAAAACGGGTTTTAATCAAATAGATAAGAGATGGGTTGATAAATATGTAGAACTTTGGAATATTCCACAAGATGTGACTAGACTGTTGAAACTTTTCACGGGAGAGATAACGCCAACAGAAAATAATTTAAAAGATCCTCGAAAGATATTTCTGCATGAAATGAATGAATCCGATCGAAACAAAGTTATGAATTTTTTTAAGGAAAATAAAATTTTAGTTGTTTCAGATATATTAAAAGGTAGAGGTGAATTTTCTGCGGACTGGACTTTGGTCATTTTAAAGTTAAATGGAGAAAGTAAATGGGTTTTAAAATCAATAAATCATGTTATGAATATTTTTGGTTCTGGAGAAGTTAGAATGACAAAAGACGGAAATTTAAAAATTGGAAAAATAGGAATGCAACGAAAAGGAGGAGACAATGGTCGTCCTTCTGCTAATATGTTGCAATTTAAAATTAATCCTCTTGAGTTATTTAAAAATTAAAATGTTATGCCGGATATTGTCTCAAAAAAGAAGCGTAGTGAGATAATGTCTCGGATAAAAAGCAAAGATAGCAAGATTGAAGTTTTGTTTAGAAAATCGCTTTGGAAAAAAGGTTTTAGATATAGTAAAAATTCATCAAAATATTTTGGTAAGCCGGATATGGTTTTGCTAAAGTATAAAACTGTTATTTTTATAGATTCTTGTTTCTGGCACGGATGTAAAAAACATTGCCGTATTCCAGCCGTAAGAAAAAAATATTGGACTGCAAAGATAGTAAGAAATAAAAAAAGGGATAAAGAAGTTTCAAAACACTATAAAAAACAAGGTTGGAAAATCTTTAGGATTTGGGAGCATGATTTTAAAAATAATAAGCTGTCTGTATTCACAAAAGCGTTATTACATGGTAAAATAACACTAAAATGAACCCACAGCAGATTTATTGGCTTGAAGAGCTAAAGCAAGCTGACAAAAAACTTGAAAAATTTGATAGTAATGCAATGGAATTAATAAAGTTCTATTTTTTAACTTTATTTTCTATCACTACAATAGTATTCACACTATATAACTATCAGATCCTTAACACGGATAAGTCTTGGTTTTTTCTTGTCTTCTTCTTCCCATTTATTCTAGGATTAGCAGTTTTCCTTGCTCTAAAGAAAATATTTTCTCAATACACAGTGATTGAGACAACACGAAACCAAATTAGTGAATGGTTCATACATGGAGAAATAAAAAATGAGTTTACGATTTCCGGAAGTATTTTTACTGCATTCTATACTTTACTTAGTTGGATAGTTTCCATAAACCTTCTTGTCTCTTTGTATTTTATTTTCCCTTTTTTGCGCACAAAAGGAATATACTCAGGAATAATAATTGCTATCTTAGCTGTGGCATTTTTAGGGATTCTATCTTCAATTGTTTTAGCATCTTTAAATAGTGCAAGGAAGAAAGGCAGGGATGCTACAAGACGAGCAAATATAGCAAATTTAAGAGTCCCATTAGAATTATATTATGACAAACACGGAAAGTATCCAGTAACGAATGATTTTAATGAACTATTAGAAATGTTAAAGCCATATGCTGGAATGCCAGTAAATGACCCACTATCTAAGGATGGGTGGTCTTACGAATACAATAGTGAAGATGGTAAGAATTATACTTTAAGTTATGTTTTGGAAGATGGAGGCAAAAAATCGATTGATTCAAATGGTGAAATTAAATAATCTATGGAAGACGAAGTATTTGAAAAAGCAAAGGAGGAAGATATGAGCAAGGACGAAGCGGAGGAGCTTCAAGAACTTATGGATGAAACTGGGTTGGATGTTGACGAAGCCCACGAACTTTTACAAGAGTTATAAAAATGTTAAAATCAAACCAATGGAAACCATCAAAGAGAAACTAAAAATAATCACATTGTGGGCTTTAGCGGTAATTATTGTTTTTGCTATCGGACTTCGAATATTCGGTTCATGGCATGACGAGTGGAGTGGATATAACGCAAGCACCATGATAAGTGATGGTTCTTGCAACATCGCTGTTATCCCGATAACTGGTGATATTATTCCGTACGCTGGAGCTGACCAAGATGGAAGTGGAAATGAATTGCCTCCTTCAACGAATCCTGACGATACACTTGCCACACTTCATTGGGCAGAAAGTGATCCGAATGTTCTCGGTGTTCTTGCTCGTATTGATTCTAGCGGTGGCACACCCGTCGCCTCAGAAATTATTGCAAATGGATTTAAAAATTCTTCATTGCCAGTTGTAGCACTTATACGAGAAATGGGAACTTCTGGCGCGTATCTTTTAGCGACAGGCGCGGAAACAATAATAGCTTCTCCTTTTTCTGATGTTGGAAGTATCGGTATAACTCTATCTTATTTAGAAAATACGGCAAAAAATAATAAAGAAGGTTTGCAATATATTTCACTTGCTTCTGCAAAATTTAAAGATTATGGAAATCCTGACAAGCCACTCACTTCTGCCGAAAGAGATTTAATTGAACGAGATTTAAAAATTTACCATGAACAGTTTGTAAAAGAAGTTGCGGAAAATAGAAACCTACCAGTTGAGCAAGTTGCAAAACTTGCTGATGGTTCTTCAATGCCCGGAACGCTTGCACTTGAAAATAAACTTGTTGATTCCCTTGGTGATCAAGAAACCGCAAGAGCGTGGTTCGCGGAACAGTTAGAAATTGCACCAGAGGAAGTGGTGTTTTGTGAGTAAATAATATATAAAAATATGCCTGACGATGAAAACACAGCTCAAAACCAAGATTCTGTGGAAAACTCTACTCCACCAAGCCCCCAAGAGCCCATGGCCGATGCACCTATTCCACCCATAGATTCCGAGCCTGCCGAAGCACTTCCTGAGGCCCCGGAAGCTCCTAGGGAGGGTTTTAGTGATGAAAGTAATAATATACCACCCTCAAAATCTACTCCTACGGAAGCAGAAAATGAGCAAAAAACTGAAGAAAAACAAGCTGAAAATGAAGCTAAATCTGAGCCAATTTCTGAGCCTATGGAAATCTCTGAACCCGAAACGGCTCAAATACCGGTAAATGAGCCGTTAGAGAATGAAACTGAAACTTCCAACGAACAGGCGAAGCCTGTTCGTGAAAATTCTAAACGATCTCTTGCTCGCAAACTTCTAATCACAGCACGAAACGCAATTCAATTCCGTAAACGAAAAAGTTAGATCGAGTTATGTCTTTGTTTCTTCAACACTCTAAAATCACAAACGACGAAATCGAGAAATTTCTTCATGTGTCTGATGCAACAGCAACTCGGTATTTATCGCAATTAGAGAAAGAAGGAAAAATAAAACAAGTTGGTAAAACTGGAAAGGGAGTTTCGTATTCTCGGATCTAGGATCTTTGCTTATCTATTATGATCAACCTTATTTTTATTTATCATCCCCACAGCTCTTGAAAGATGCATATACTTTTCTTTTAAAGATTGGTATTCTGGAGAAGTTTCACCATAAGTAGCTTTTAATTTATTTAATTCTTTTACAATATCTATAAGCGCAACTCTGGCGTGTTCACGCAAAGGATGATTTGGGGCTTCTTGCGGTGTGAGGTCAATAATTGCATGTAATTCTTCCAGAGAATATTTTGACTCAAACGAAGCTATCAGAGAATCAAATTCTGTTCTTACTTGTTCTGCTAAATTTGGAGGTAAGGGTTCTAAATTGGGGTGGCGTATCAAATAATCTGCTAATTGGTCAGCCTCTTTTTGATCTTGTAATCTTTTTAGTTCTTGTGGGTTTGGTGTTTTTTCATTCATCTAGTGATGATAGCATATTTCAGGGAGTGTTTTCTCGTGCACGCACGGGTGGGTGGAGTTTTTGTGTAATCACAAAAACTCTGGGGCAAGCACGATGGCATTTGCGCCTTCGGGAATTTCCGCTAGGGTGTCTGGGCTAAAGATGAGCGCCTGAGTGATATGCAATGCAAAGTATCATAGCGAAAGCGACACTATAAACACGGACATGAAAAACCTGAGAGGGGTTTGTGCGGCCGGGTGGGGTGAGCCCTGTCCCGCTCTGCGGGATGCGAGTGAAGCGAGCACGAACCGAGACAACGCACTGGGGAGAGGAGAATCCTCTCCCCAACTAGAAATGGGAACGGCTCATTTCCTGGTATTTGAGCCGTTCCCATACCTAGAACTGGCACTCGTAGCCCTAGCGGAAATGTCCGAGGCGGATGCCGAGGATGGTATTTTCTTTAGACTGGACACAATATGATATGATGAACGAAGACACCGATTGAGTTTGAGTTTTGTATTTTAATTTTTGAGTTTCGCCCGCATTCCCCCAAACCCCCTGCGGGCAGAATTCGAAATCTATCTTGTTAAAAAAACTATCTAGCTTATAGCATAAAATTCCTCTGGCGGAAGGTATGGGAGTCGAACCCATAGAGGAGTTTTAAAGTCCTCACGGTTTAGCAAACCGGTGCCTTACCATTCAGCGCAACCTTCCATTTTCGTATCTTTTTAATATACACTAAATCGTTAAAATAATGTATAGTATGTGTAATTTTGGATGAGTAGGCAAGTGGTTTAAGCCAGCGGTTTACTAAACCGCCGTCCCCTTAAAAGGACCGTGAGTTCGAATCTCACCTCATCCGCCTTCGTCCGCCATAGGGAAAGTGAATTTATGAATTATTTTAAAAATTAAATTAATAATAATTATTCATATCTCAAGGCATCAATTGGATTCATTTTGGATGCTCGACGGGCTGGATAATAACCAAAAACAATCCCAATCCCAGCAGAAACTCCAAAGGCAAGAAAAATCGATCCAAAAGAAACTTGCGTATTAATAATTCCCAGAAACGTTACCCCATAGGCAATAAGCCAGCCCAGAATTACCCCCACCACTCCGCCAATAAATGTTAGCGCAACTGCTTCCACTAAAAATTGCATACTAATATCATTTCTTTTTGCTCCAATGGCTTTTCTCAGACCAATTTCTTTGGTACGCTCTGTCACAGTGGTCAGCATCATATTCATAATTCCAATTCCTCCAACTAAAAGTGAAATGGAGGCGATCGCTGCCAAGAAAATTGTGAAAGTATTTATTACTGTGTTTAATGTTCCTAAAATATCTTCCTGAGAAATTACGGAAAAATCTGCTTCGGCCACATTGTGTTTATCCAAAAGGGCGCTGATAATTTCTTCTTTTACCGGAGTCATCATATTTTTATCAGCCACACTTACGGACATGGTTGAAAGATAGTCAACTCCAGCTAAGATTTTCTGCATAGTAGAAAGCGGAACAAAAATCATATCGTCAGGCCCAGAAAAACCAGCTCCTCCTTTCAAAACCAAAACACCCACCACGGTAAAATTAACTTTATTTATTCTAATAGATTTTCCAATTGGATTTTGATCAGCAAAAAGATCCGTGGCAACAGTTGCTCCTAAAACCACCTGTCTGCCTATGTTTCTTTGATTGGCATCAGAAATAAATACCCCGTCTGCCATAATTAAATTATGGACTGTGAGATAATCGGAGATAGCTCCCATAATTGTTGTGTTTGTATTATTTCCAGTTCCCGTCACCACCTGAAAACGACGAGAAACCTCTGGAGAAATTATTGAAACTCCTTCAATCCCCTGCACCACCGCAATATCTTCATTTTTTAAAGTTTGAGCAGCGCCTCTTCCTGAAGAAACAATTCCCCTTCCCGGCTGAACAATTCCCGGCATAATGGTAAGTAAATTCGAGCCAAGCCCTTCGATACTTGATTGGATACTTGCCTTTGCTCCATTTCCAATTGAAACCATCGCAATAACCGAAGCGATCCCAATGACAATACCAAGGATGGTAAGTCCTGATCGCGCTTTGTTGGCAGAAAGTGAAGAATGAGTTTCCTGTAAAATATCTTGCAGTTTCATAAATTATTTTTCTTGCCTCGCTTTAGCTTGGGTTATCATTCTTTTATTCTCGCGCATTATTCTATCTTCCACTAATTTTCCATCTCGGATAAAAAGAATTCGGTCCGCATGCTCGGCAATATCCTGTTCGTGAGTAATAAGCACAATAGTTCGACCAAATTCTTTATTCAATTTTTGAAAAGTTCCCAAAACAATCTCGCCAGTTTTCGTATCGAGATTTCCTGTTGGTTCATCGGCCAAAATAAGTGAGGGGTTATTTACCAAAGCTCGAGCAATGGCCACTCTTTGAATTTGTCCACCGGAAAGTTGATTTGATAAATGATGAAAATGGCTTTCGTCCATCCCAGCAGAAAGAAGCGCTTCTTTTGCTCTTTTTTCCCTTTCGTGGCCGTGAATTCCTTCATAGACTAGAGGCAACATTACATTTCGCAAAACCGTTGTTCTCGGCAATAAATTAAACGATTGAAAAACGAAGCCAATTTTGTCTCTCCGAATATCTGCCAGTTGATCATCCGTCAAAGTTGAAACATCTTTCCTGTCAAGAAAATAAGTTCCAGAAGTTGGACTATCAAGGGCTCCAAGAATATGCATCAAGGTAGATTTTCCAGAACCCGATGGACCCATGATGGCCACGAATTCTCCATCTTTGATGGTAAAAGAGGCCCCATCTACTGCATTAAATTCAACTTCTCCAGTTTTATATGTTTTTATAATATTTTTTATTTCGATCATTTCATTGATTATTAATTTTTATCGTCCTGGAAGTCCTCCGCCAGTACCAACGGATCTAGTTCTATTTGATGAACCAAAGATGCTCGGAGCAGGAGTAGCAGTCATAGTAGCCGAAGGTAAAATAGTTCGAGTAATAATTTCATCTCCTTCTTTTATTCCCGAAATAATTTCTGTTTCTGAATCATTGGAAATACCAACTTCTACCGGAATTTTAGTTGGAGCAATAACAGAAATTGATCCGATTAGTCCATCAGTTGGTTTTACCAGTGGTCCATCAAACATTTCAACATAGCTTAAACCATTTTGAGATTTAATAGCACTATTTGACACAACTAAAACATCTTGCTTAATCGCAGTAATAATAGCCGCCGACACACTCATCCCAGATTTTACTCTTTCATCCTGCGTATCAAAACTAATTTTTACATTATAGGTAACCACCCCCTGAGATTCTGTTCCGATTGAATCTATTTCAGAAACTTCTCCTGAAATTGTCAACTTCGGCACAGCATCAAAAGTAAGATTGGCTTTTTGTCCAACTTTCACTGTCGCCAGATCAACTTCATTCAATGAAACTTCAGCAATTTGTTTTGTGGTAATTAAAGTCGCCACCACAGCGCCAGAACTAACAGAATCACTTTTCTTAACATTCACCGTTGCAATAGTTCCTTCAAATGGCGCGCGAACATAGTAATCTGCCAATTTATCTTTTGCATCCTGCAGGGAATTTTCTTTTTGCTTCACCGAAAGCTCTGAGCTTCGTAAATCTAGATCAGTAGTTGGAAAAACATCCTTGTAATTTTTTATACTAGTTTTAATTGAAAGCAAACTAGAAATATGTCCATTGACAGCGCTTGTGTAAGCAGAAAGGGTACTTTGAAAAGAAGTGTAAGCCGAAGAACTATTTGAATCTTCTGCTAAATAATCTACAAAATTTCGCATACTTTTTAAAGCATCGCCCACAAGCTTGGCGGTATTGTAAGTTTCATTGATAATATTTTCTATGTCGGATTTTTTCGAATTACGATTAAGAAGTCTAAAGTTTTTTCTATTTGTGTTAAAAGTTTCATTCGCTGTGTAATATAGAGTCTCAGCCTGATTTCTATAATCTGTCGCAGTATCACCACTCATCCTTGCCGCATTATCTGAGAGCGCTGTTTCCCCTAATAAATCATCTAGACTTGTCATAATTTCCGGTAAATCTAAAAAAGTATTGGAGACTGTGGTAAAACCGTCGTCGTAAGCTTTTAGTAAATCGGCATTTAGGTTTTCATTTGAATTCTGAAGTTTAAATTTTTCTAAAGAAATTTTTGCGCTTTCCAAACTTGTTTCTGCGTCTCGAACTATTTTTTGGGCATCCTTCGAATCGAGTTGAGTAAGAAGCGTACCGGCGCCGACTTTTTGTCCAGCTTGAGCTGGAAGGTAAGTTATATCTCCAGAAACTTTCGGTTTAATGTCTATCTGATTTAAAGCAGAAACTTGTCCTGCGCCAATGATCGAAACAACAATTGCTCCCTTGGAAACTTGAGAAGTTACATAGCGAGTATCGCCAGAGGTGCTAGTAATTTTTTTATAACCCCAATAGCCGACAGCAATAATTATTATCAAAATAATAACACTAAAAGTTTTGTGGGTTTTAATATATGATTTTGTTTTACTGAGAAAGTTTTTCATTGCTGATTTGAGGTGAATTAATTGGTAAATTATTTTTCAAAAAATCTGGTGCTAGCATTATTCTAATAAGTTTCGCCTCAATTTGCCCTTGCGCATTTGGTGATCCAATTACAGTAACAACGTCATCGATTTTAAGACTATTCATTGTCATATTTTCTCTCATTTTCTGTATGAAAGTATCGTCTTTTACAACAATTACTTTTTCAATACCATCTTTGTCTTGAACTATGATATTTGGTAATTCTACTTTTAAAATTTTTCCAACTGTGCCATGAGCGTTGGGAAAATTATCTCGGCCAAATCCAGGACCCGGAAATTCCGACCTCATACCAAAATTTCGTCCATAGTTTTCTCCCCAATTTTTTCCAAAAGAAGCTTTATGAAAACCTACGGAAATCCCGGCAGAAAAAATCAACATTACTACAATAATAATTCCGACGACACATAGAACTTTAACCAAAACGTTCGACTTCAAAACTTTTTCTAATTCTTCGTGCAATTTTTTCATAAAAATTATATTGGTACATAGGAATTTCCTATGTAATTACTTTTAATAATCTGTTGTAATACATAACGTAGTGATAAAAAGAAAACAAAAACAACCATAAAAGACAAAATGATACTAAATATCGGCAAAGATTCGGCGAGAGAATAAATCAATTCTTTCCAAGAAGAGGCTAAAGCGCTTCCGCTTGAAAATAAAAGAGAAAAATACTCATAAAAACCAGATTGAGTAAAATCCGTAATTAATGTCTTAAAAACAGGTACAGCCCCTACCAAAGAAAGCATTCCGATTAAAGAAAAAAGTCCTAATTTTAGCTTAGCAATACGTTTTTCACGCATAACCATAGAATTCCAGATATTATCAGCCAAACCCGCATTTGGCTTTAAATTTACTCTACTAAAAACTTCTCTAAGATTTTTATTCATACTCTATTATACGAACGAAAATCTATTTTGGTGCAAACTAAATAACCATTTTTTTTAATTTCAAAATAGCTCTTTGGTGGTAGCTTTTTACAGTATTCAGGGGTTTATCTAAGATCTTCCCTATTTCAACAAAAGTCATTTCTCCTTGATAATGTAAAATCAAAATCGTTTTATAATGTATAGGTAATTTCTCTAATAATTTATTCAGGAGTTCTGAATCCTGTAATTTTTGTAGAGTCTCATCGGGGAGTAAATTTTCGTCAGGAATGGTTTCAGAAAAAGTTATTTCATCTTTAAAATTTTCTAAGTCTAAATCTGAAAAATTTAAACTTTTCTTTTTCTTTAAAAAATCAATTATGGTATTTTTTGCAATAGTGAAAAGCCAAGTTTTAAAACTTGCCTTAGAAATATCAAATTTGTGGAGATTTCTCCAAGCTTTTACAAAGATTTCTTGAGCCAGATCGGAAGCATTGTCTTTGTCAGTCAGGCGAGCAGAAAAATTAAAAATAGAGGGAGTATATCTATCTATCAAATTCTTAAAAGCCTCTTGGTTACCATTTTTATATAAATCAATAATCTCTTCATCAGTTTCATTAAATAACATAAATTAAATATATCATAGATATTTTCTATTTTTCATCTTCTAGGTTTTCTGAGTACTCGAGATGCATCGTTGTGTTATAAACGTTTTGAAATGCTCTTCCACTCGCTTTTTAGTTTTTTGGCAAAAGCTTTTATCTCTTTTCCGTGAGCTTTGTATTGTTCAGCGTAATTCTTAGAAATTACATCCACCGCTCTATGATACAGAGGAGTAGATACTTTCTTCGCTTTTTTTATTTCACTTTGCACTTCTTTTTTCATTTTGGCCAAGAGCGCTTCTGCTTTTTTCTGGCGCGCCTTGCCGTTTGGACCCAAGAGGTAATATGCCCCGGCGCCGACAGCTGCCATTCCCGCTCCAATCATCAATTTTTTACCCGCAGACATTTTTGAATTATTTTTTTTCATATATTTTTTCCAGCATTAATTTTTAATCTTTACGACTTTTTCTTTTTTTTCTAAAAAGAAAATTGAACACTACGCTGTCCCTCACCTCCTCGAGCATCTCTTTGGTCGTATCTCCTATTTTATCTATATCCTTCTCCACCTTGTCCATAATTCTAGAAAGAGAATCGGTGGCGCGAATAAGATAAAACAAAAATATGGCGACAAAAATCCACAAAGTGACAAACCCGATGGAAGAAATAAAAAAGAAAACTTGTGATTGTAATAATGGAATCATATTTTAATTATAGCATATATTTTGAATTTAGTTATATAATTCATAAATGGAATTGCCTGACCGGTTAGAAACTAAATTTAGACTGGATGAAAACCAAAAAAAAGCTCTAAATAAACTTAAACTTTTTTCTGTATCAGACTTGCTTTTTCACTTTCCTGTTAGATATAGCGACATAAGTGAGGTAAAAAAAATTACAAACTTAATTCCTGGAGATGTCGCAACTGTGTATGGAAAAATTTCAAACTTAAAAACTAAAAAGGGCTTTCGGTCAAAAATTCCCATGGCTGAAGGAGAGATTGAGGATTTGTCCGGTAAAATGAAAATAATTTGGTTCCATCAAGCTTATTTAGCCAAGATGATTCAGAACAATTCCACTGTAAAATTAACAGGTAAAGTAACCCAAGGTAAAAACAGAATTTATTTAGCTAATCCAGAATTTGAAAGAATGCTCGAGCTCCCCATAGATTCGCACGATACGCTCTTCAAAAAAAACAACCGAAAAAATACAGACAATTCTGGATTCTCCTACCCTATTTACGTCGAAACTCGTGGAATAACTTCTAAGTGGTTTTATCACGCAATCGAAAAAATATTAAGAGAAAAAACTTTAGATAATATCCTGGATTATATCCCAACTGATATTCTAAAAAAATATAATTTACCAACCCTAAAAACTGCTCTGATCTGGATTCATAAACCTCAAAATCCTAAAGATGCGGAAAGCGCAAGAAAAAGATTTGCTTTTGAGGAAGTCTTCTGTATTCAGCTCGAGCGCCAGCATGATAAATTTGAATACCGAAAAAATAAGTCTTTCCAAATAACTACTGAAAAGAAAAAAGTGGAAAAATTTCTGCAAAGATTCCCCTTCAATGTTACTAATTCACAAAAAAAATCTATTGAAACAATCTTGGAAGATATGGCAAAAACTTTTCCAATGTCTCGATTACTCGAAGGTGATGTCGGTTCTGGTAAAACTGCCGTAGCTGCGACAGCTTCATATGTTGTAGTAAATACTAAGCCTTTCGACTTCGCTCAGGGCAAACTTCAAAACTTTGGGAGTTTGCAAGTGGCTTATATGGCTCCGACAGAAATCTTAGCTACTCAACATTTCGAATCTTTTATAGAATATTTCAATCCGCCGGCTGGCGGATTGCCAATAAATATTGGACTCCTAACTGGAAGTGGCTGTCGAAAATTTCCATCCAAGTTGAATCCAGATGGCTGGACTACGATATCTCGCGCGCAACTTTTAAAATGGACAGCTAATGGAGAAATACCAATCTTAATAGGCACTCATGCCCTAATCCAGAAAACAGTTAAATTTAAAAACTTGGCTCTGGTCGTAATAGATGAACAACATCGATTCGGCACAACCCAGAGAAAGCGTCTAGTCCGTAAAGATAAAACAGCTCCGCATTTACTTTCAATGACCGCCACTCCTATTCCTCGCACCCTTGCCCTCACCATCTATGGAGACCTCGATCTTTCTCTGCTTGATGAAATGCCCGCCGGAAGAAAACAAATAATTACAGAAATTATTACTCCCAATAAACGTTCTGTGACTTATGAACAAATAAGACAAGAATTAAAAGCTGGGCGACAAATGTATGTAATCTGCCCAAGAATATTCGAACCCGACCCTGAAAAAGAATTAGCCCTTAATGTTAAATCAGCCACCGAAGAAGCAAAAAGATTAAAAAAGGAAATTTTTCCTGAATACGAAATAGGTGTACTGCACAGTAAAATGAGTAAAGAAAAAAAAGAAACAGTTATGCAAGAATTTACTGAAGGCAAAATACATATTCTCTGCGCGACATCTGTAGTGGAAGTCGGAGTCAATGTCCCAAATGCAACCGTGATAATAATAGAGGGCGCGGAGAGGTTTGGTTTAGCTCAACTCCACCAACTTCGTGGACGAGTGATTAGAAGTTCCCATCAAGCTTATTGTTTTATTTTTGCCGAAGCAAAAAGTGAAAAAACAATCGCCAGATTGAAAGCCTTAAAAACTGCTAAAAATGGTTTTGAATTAGCAGAATTAGATTTGACTCTTCGTGGTTCCGGAGAGCTCGGTGGCACGAAACAATGGGGTATCACCGATCTCGGAATGGAAGCAATTAAAAACATAAAGATGGTGGAAGCCGCCCGCACCGAAGCCATTCGCCTGATCGAAGAAGACCCGGAACTTGCGAAATATCCCCTGCTGAAACAGAAAGTCCACCAAAAAGCCGGTGAGTTCCATTTTGAATAGTATTATGTTCATATACGTATTCATATACGTATAAAAATGCACTGTGGATAACTATTGACTACTAATTTTCTTTTTGCTAGTATTTGTATACGAGAAGCCAGGGAGCGAGCGAAAGCAGCGAGCTGGCTTTTCTCTTTTATGGCAGAACCAAAAAAGGCTCTACTTCTTTAAAGAATTTAGCTTTGATCGACCCTGTTCCTGTGGGTACACTAAAAATCTTCTTTTCAAGAAGACCCACAATCATTTTCTCATAATCATCTTTAGGCTTGCTCTTAGTGATGCTGGATTGATATTTTATTTTTGCCGCATAAGCAAAAAGGTCAGCTATTTGTTCTTCGATATCATGATTTCTTTTAGTTACAAATGAAACTGAGGTAAGAGTGTCTTGAACCTTTTCATAACCTACACCAAGATTTTTAATCCCTGCTCCAAGAAAAAAATTCAGTGAATCTAGAAGATGTACATCTTTTGAAACAGAAGATGATTCAACTACTATTTCACCCCTTGAATCACCCGTAAGAAGTATGATGAGGAAATTTCTTATTAAGAATGCTGTAGTATCTTTATGCACTTTAATATCATCCCATCCAGCGGTGCGAGCTTTTGCCTTATCTACAATAATAAAGAACATTTTAATTTTTGAATGAAAAAGAAAAGTATTTAAGTCAGAAGTAAACTCCTTGAAAATTTTAGCATCTTTTAAAATAGTAAAGTCATTTTCCTTTCTTCCAATTTCACGAGAATGAAAGACAACATCAGTTCTACCCCAATATTTAAATTTAATTTGATCGGCACGAATTTTTAAATCCTCACAATCTTTTTTATTGACTGAACACCCAGACAAGATATACATTTCAGAAGTAGTATCCTTTGGACTTGCTGTACCCAGTTCGTCTATGTAAAGACGATAATGTTCCTGAAATTGTGGCTGGAGGTTTTTTGTCATAAATTATCTTTTTATAACTTGCACAACTTTCCCATTAACCATATACTTTTCGTCATTGGGATGAATAAAAATAGGTGAAAATTTTTCAGTAGATTCAGAAAGTAATGTTATTTGATTATTTTTTCTATCAAAATTAAATTTCTTTATGTTGGCTAAACCATCAATAATAGAAAGTACATAATCATTGTTGTCGGGGGATCTATCTTCATTATCTATAATGACATAATCCCCGGGCTCAATACTTCTTTTCTGGTCTCCAATTTTTGCTTTATTCATTGAAACTCCTTGCGCCTCTATGGCAAAAAGACCTTCTTTTTTTGGAAGAAATTTACTCGACACCTTTAAAAAGCCAGCTAAATTTTCTTCTGCTACTACCCCAGCAGGGCCACAATCAGCAAAACCAAAAATCGGAACAGAAATTATGGAGTGTTTTTTAAAATCGTCTAATGATATAAATTTACCTATTTTTATATTCCATTTTTGGGGTTTAGATTCCAACAAACCAGCTTTTGTAAGCTGCTCAATATGATATTTAATTTTTTGTGGATGAGGTTCGTTTATTAACCTACCAATTTGTCTTAATCCTAATTGGTTTAAGTTATATTTTTTTGATAACTCAAATATCTTTTTTTGAATCTCATTCATATTGTATATACTATCATTTCTTTAACTTATCTGTCAACCTTTTTGACAATATATTTGACACTTCCAAAACTTTAGAATATAATGGGCTTAATTCAGGAAACTGAGGATTATTAGTAAAAATCAGCTTAGTCGAACTGGCATAAGGTAATAATTAGAAAAATATATGAGTAAATATATTATCAACAAAAACGCTCAATCTACTGGTGAAAATGAGGTGCACGAAGAAGCAAGATGTGATCATTTGCCTTTATTGGAGAACCGAATTTTTATCGGCTTCTTTGATACATGTAGAGCAGCAATCGCAACAGCCAAAGCAAAATGGCCACGAAATATTATAGACGGTTGTGCGTATTGTTGCCCAGCTTGCCATACAAGATAAAGGTACTTGAGCAAAAGCTACTGGATTATCTAGATTTTGAGGAGAAAGAGAAAAGATTGAGTTGTCGCTATTCACCAATGAAGACAGAAAGGTACACCTTGCTTATAAAAAATACCACATATGTGGTGTTTTTTATTTTTTATCAATTTCTTTCATTAACTTATCTGTTTCAGATAATACTTTGATTATTTTCTGATAATGTTCTATTTCGTCACTATTTAATTGTCTTCCTTTTCTATCTTTTAAATATTTTTGCGCGGGTTGATAACCTCCAATATAAAAATTCCAAGAAATCTCTGGAACACCTTCGAAATGTTGAGTACTATTTATATAAACATTACCATTTTCATATTTTATTTTTTCTACAAAATTACCACCTGCTACAGAATATTTTGTTATCAAATTTTCACATTCAGGATCTGTCATCAGGTGTAAACCACGAAGTTTGTTGCCTAAGTTAACTAATTTTTCAAATTCCTTTTTATTAGTTGGATATGGTACACGAGGAAAATCTATTTTCAAAAATTCTTTATAAGTTTCACGATATTTTGGTGAATGCAAAAATGCATAAATATAATCCAAAATATTTTCGGGTTTTGTTTCTCCTACTACCTTATTTATTTTATTCCAAATTTCTTTATTCAAATTTGGAATTTTTTCTCCCTGTTCTGTATACAAATAAAGGGGTGCAACAGCAGATTGCGTGCTTGCTTCACCAAGCTTTGTTTCTGGAATATCATTGGTAATAAATAGTGCATCCCATGTTGGATTTTTTTGTGATCTAGCAAAAACCAATCCAACATTTTCTTTATTAACAAAATGTTGCATTACTTCTATTCGTGGTCGCCAAACAAGATTGTTGTCAAAATATGTATAGCGTTTATCAAATGGGCGATATGTAAGCGGTGCCACTTTTAAATGATCATTGTCAATTTTCTTTTTATTATTAATAACCCACTTAGCGTAATTTTTGCCTAAATTATATTTTTTCTTCAACTCACTTTCAGAAATATCATTCTGTAAAAATTCGTCAATTCTTTTTGTCAACGTATCTTTGTTTTCGTCAACAATAAAACTATCCCCCATGGTAACGATTCCTGTGGAATTTTTAGGAAATAACTCAGAGACAGAAAATCCTTTTTGATATTCATTTTTGCCCTCGCCTTCAAGAGTCCATAAATCTGTATTTTCTGGTAGCTTTACCCAGTCTATTTTATCAATAGTTGAATTATCTAAATTTTTAAACTTCTCTTTACGGATTCCGTAAAAATCAGCTTTATATACTTGTGCCATTTTTTTATTTTTAGTATTAGAATTTTTAATTCCTAAAATTATAGCTACACCGGTTTTAATATCAAAAATATTACCGTCTTTTGATCCATCGGGGCTTATTTCTCCCTTATTACTATTCCCATGTAAATCTAGAATATAAATCTTGTCAAAAGTATTTCTCAAGTGCCATCGCATTCCCCGGAATGTGGGATTATCAATATATCCATGAGCAGTAATCATTCCCATAATTCCCTCCCCATTTTTCTCTATTAGACTTTCTGCAAAACGAATAAATTTAACATAATCATCGTCAAGCCAATTTTTCTTTTCTTTAAGTTTCTCTTTACCTCCTATCTCTACTTTATAAACATTGTTATCTGTATAAATTTTATTTTGAGAAATACCACTATATGGTGGATTGCCGATCACACACATAATAGGATATTGAGATTTAACTTTTGAAGCTTCTATCGCTTCTTTTGTAATACTTTCCTGTACTCCGACAAACAAACTTCCGTCACCCCAAATAGACGATTTTGCTTCTTCAAGGGTATTTGTAAGATAAATTCCAAGTCTAGTTTTTAATTCTCCTGCTTTCGTGTCTTGAAGAGTCATTCCTAATTTTAAATGGGCAATAGTATAAGAAGCCATCATAAGCTCAAAACCATGCAACCTTGGCAAAAGATTATTTTCTACATATGAAGGCCAGTTACCTTCTTGACCGGCAAAATCCTTATAAATATGTTTAATGACTTCATTCAAGAATGTTCCCGTACCTGTAGCCACATCAAGAATTTGAACTTTGTGATATTCTTTTTGAACTTTAATTACTTTACCTTTTTTGTCTGTTTCTTTTCTTTCTACTTGAATTTTTGTCTTATCTGCTAGACCCTTAGAAAGATTGAACTCGTTTTTAAGAATATTATCCACTGCGCGAACGATGAACTGTACTACGGGTCGAGGTGTATAAAAAACTCCCATTTCCATTTTCTTTTTTGCATCATACTCACGCAAGAAATCTTCATAAAAATGAATAACTGGGTCAGGACTTTCATATACTTCCCCAAACAAACTTTCTTTTTTAAAATACTCATGCATAAGTTTATGAACATCGGCATGAGTAAAAACTTCACATAATTCATCAACAATATATTTGAGTCTGTCTGGAAAAGTATTACCTGCAATATGATCAAAGAAGGAACGCAAGAACGGATTTGTTTTTGGTATAAGTTCCCTAGCCTCTATGCGAGAAAAATTTTCAAGCGTATTGTCGTTGTACCTAGCCGAAAAAAGACCATACACTAGTGTCTGTGCATACATATCTGAAAAAGAATTGTCATCAAGACTTGAAACCAAGTTCTGCTTTACAACATCTCTTATTTTTAACAATTCTATGTATCGATCTGATTTAGATAAGAGCATATCTAGCACATTTTCCCGAATGCGCTGAGCTCTTCCTCCCATTATTTGTGCAAGGTGCTTTCCATGTTTTATTGGCTCTTTGTTCGAAGAAACAAAATCTAAAATCGTTTTTTCAAAATACTCAGAATTTTCTTTTTTAACTTTTATATATCTCTGGTCTTTATCTATGTCTCCGAGAGAAATCTCTTCATTGTATCTTTGCCCATTTCTAAAAAATCTAAAATTAATATAGTCACTAATGATTAGGTTGTCATACCCGAAGTATCTATCAGCCTGATTCGATTTTTCAATCTTATCTAAATCTTCGCCAACTTTTTTGACTTCTATATAGAGCAAGGGAACTTTATTTTTAAGAACTATGAAATCCGGCTTATTGCCATTAATTGCTTTCTGATCTTGTTGTGTAAAATAACCTTTTTCCTTTAGAAAAATCTCTTTTAAATAATTTTCAAAAGATGTTCGATATGAATGTTCAGAGCTGTTCTCGTCATAAAAGTATTTTTGAATTTCTTGTAAATAATTTTCCATATTTTTAACCCACCGCCTTATTTTTGTCTCCGCATAAAGTCAGATGTTTTAAATCCCAAACAAGAAAACGCAGAACTGAAGAATCAGCAGATTTTATTTTACTAGTAAGAAGCATCTGAATATTTTTGGTAAACTCACTCTGACCACGAGTAAATGATTCATTGGTACTATGCCCTTTTAGTAAAGATACAATAATAGCATTTGATGGTTCAATAAAAAATCCAGCAAGCGTGTCTTCTGTAGGTTTTCTGCCATATTTCTCTAATCGAACAAACGCAAAATCTTCTTTGTAACCAATATAGGTAGTGTTTGGATATGAACCGACCTTATTTCCCAAATTTTTAGCAGACTGACACGAAAGCGCATAAGTAATTTTATCCGCCAATATTTCTGCATTTGTATTTGTTTCAACAAGAGTTTCGTTATCATTTCCCGCAACTTCATTTTTATTGCCGTGTCCATTTAAAATAACAAAAGCTGGCTTTATCTTTTTAATAACGCTCTCAAACTCCTTGCGATTTGCCCGCTTACGCCTAAGATCAACAACGGTATATCCCTTTTGCTCGGCTAATTCAAAATACTTTTTTGCCCATGCCGAGATATACCGAGTAGTATAATCATATTCTGGTCTAGTTACTAAAAGATGTTTCGCCATATAAAATACCATCTTTAAGTCCCTGTAAAAAAGTCATCTCTATTTCGATCATTTTTTTGCCATTTTCATCTCCTCGCCGAACTGATTCAATAATCTGATCTTTTGTAAACTCACCACTAGAACCAAGCGAAACAACTGCGTCAGATGGTAATGTTTCAAGACGCATAATAACTAGATTTTTTATTTCATTATTATTATTATTTTCGCTCATATATTTTTTACTGTTAAATTATTTTTAATTCAATAAGTTTCTCTATGATCAACTCGCCTAATTTTGTTTCATTATTTATTTCTAGAAATGCAACATTCCATGTAACCGGTCCCGTTTCAGCAGTCACTAAAACAACCTCATTTCTAAGATTTAATGGCAAGTTAGCATATACTTTTATAAAACGATCTTTATCTTTCATTGATTATATTATATCATATTTTAATCTACTTTAAAAAAACCTTTGTGGGCGTGGAGGGATTTCGAACCCCCGGCCATTCGTGTATAAGACGAACGCTCTACCAACTGAGCTACACGCCCGATGTTTTAATACTACAAAATTAATTGAGTTTTCGCAAAGAAAATACTAAGCGCTTTCAGGCATAATAATTTCCTTCTTTTTTAGAACTATCCCATGCACGGTTAGTATTTTTTCGTATTCTTCTTGTTCCAGAGTTTCCACTTCAATAAGCTTGTGCGCAATAGCGTCAAAAGCTTTTCGGTATTCGGTCAATACTTTTTCCGCCGATTTTAATCCATCACTTATTATTCTTGAAACTTCAGCGTCAACTTTCGCAGAAACTGTTTCTGAATATTCTTTTTCTACAATTTCGCCATATTGTGGTCTACCCCCTGCGCCTACGAGAGCAATAGGTCCAATCACATCAGACATCCCCCAACGTGTAACCATCGCTCGAGCCAAATTGGTCGCCACTTGCAAGTCAGAGGATGGACCAGTCGTAATATCTCCAAAGATCATTTGTTCTGCCACATATCCCCCGAGTGACATTGCGATATCATCGATAAATTCTTTTTTGGATTGGAGTCGTCGCTCTTCCAGAGGCAATTTCAAAGTATATCCTCCAGCATTTCCACGCGCAATAATGGAAACTTTGTGCACTGGGTCAGCATAAGGCAAGACCGAAGCCACCAGCGCATGACCAGCTTCATGATACGCAGTAATTTCTTTTTCTTTTTTAGAAAGCAAGTGACTTTTACGCTCAGGTCCAAGCATCACTTTCTCTATAGCCCGAATAAGATCAAACTGAAAAACTTTTTTCCGATTCTCCCGAGCCGCCAGGATTGCGCCTTCGTTCATTAAAGAATACAAATCCGCTCCAGAAAATCCTGGGGTACGTTCCGCAATTAATTTCAAATTAATATCTTCAGCTAATGGCTTTTTTACTGCATGAATTTGTAATATTTCTTCACGGTCAGCACGGTCCGGCAAATCCAACAATACTTTTCTATCAAACCGTCCCGGGCGAATAAGAGCTGGGTCAAGAACGTCCGGTCGATTAGTCGCCGCCATCACAATGACTTTATCATTTGGCTCAAAGCCATCCATTTCAACCAATATTTGATTTAACGTCTGTTCCCGTTCATCGTTTCCTCCACCGAAACCTCCTCCGCGCGTTCTTCCTATTGCATCTATTTCATCAACAAAGATTATCGCTGGAGCTGCTTTTTTAGCCATTTTAAAAAGATCTCTCACTCGAGAAGCGCCAACACCCACAAACATTTCCACAAACTCGCTTCCAGACAAGTGAAAAAAAGGGACACTGGCTTCTCCCGCTACTGCCCGAGCCAAAAGAGTTTTTCCAGTTCCAGGCGCTCCCGTTAAGATTACCCCCTTAGGAATTCTCGCTCCGATATCCAAAAACTTTTTAGGACTTTTTAAAAAATCTACAATTTCTTTCAATTCTTCTTTTGCCTCTTTACATCCAGCCACATCTTTAAATGTAACTCTATTATTCTTATCATTTGGGTCGGTAATTCGCGCCTTAGACTGACCAAAGGAAAGCGCTTGCATTCCAGCCCCTCGAACTTGCCGTGATAAATACCAAAAGAAAAGTAAAATAAAACCTATCGGCAACAAAAATGGAAGAGTGTTTAAAAGTAAAAACATAAATCCGCTTTCATCTTTTATTTCTATTTCCGTCTTTCCGAGCGCCTCACTCGTGACCCCATAATTAAAAAGTGTCTGCGATAGCGCTGACCCGGCTTCTTTCTTGGACTTCTTGACTTCATCGTTTTGATAAGTAACTGTCAACTTCTCTCCTTCCACTAAAATCTTTTTCACTTCGAGGGCGGATACGCTTTTTGCTAAATCTGAAATCGGAATCTCTGGTGTAGCTTTTTCATCATCCGAAACAACTAAATAAACTGCTGTGATGAGCATAAAAATGAATACTGCTCCGGCCACACTACCGCCAAAACTAGAACCCATCTTTGGCTTTTTGCCTTTATTTTGTCCAGCTTTTTTGTTCAGAAAATTAAAATCCATCTAGCTACTTTAGCACAAAAAATACAGAAAGTGAAATAATGATTATAAGTGGTATAATTGGCTTGTTAAACAAATTGAAGAATATAAATATAACATTGGATTAAAATTGTATGGATTATCAAGATTTAGAAAATAGAATAAAAAAATTAGAAAAGAAAATATTTACATTATATTGTTTGTTGGGCGGTTTCATTCTTGGAGCTTTCTTTTCTAGTGAAATTGAAAAGATTTTGAAAATCGCTTGGGATATATTTTTGGGGTTAATTTTTTATTTTTTGAATAAGTTATAGTTAATAAAAATAGTTAATCATTATGACTCTTATTCTTATTTCAATAGTTAAAGCATTAATAGCATGGTTCGTTCTTACTTATTTGGGAACTAATCTTGTTGGTATGATTGGAAGAGGTTTTTTGGAAAAACCCTTAGATATAAATGAACATCCTGATTTCTTAAAAAATGAAGTTAAAAAATGGAATAGAGCAGGTAAGCTAACAACTGTTTTATCTATTGTGGCCACTGTAGGAATCAGTTTTTTTATATACCAGTGGTGGGGAATTTTATTTTTAATTGCAATCATTCTTGTAATGATTAGTCGCATACCCGATTTGTACTGGGAGGTGTGCATTCTTCCAAAAAAGCTTGGCGTACCATATCCAGTGCCAAAAGATCTAATCCGAAAGGCAATAAAATCACAAAACCGAGGCATGCAAAATATTTTATTAGCATCTTTAACATGGATAGCATTAGTAGTACTTTTTATTGGTTTCTTTACTCAATAAAAATATGAAAAATTTGCAATAATCTGTCTTTCACTTTAAATGACAAACAACAATAACAACAATTCGCTAAGTATTGAAAATCAACAGAAACTAGAAGAGATAAAAATCAATCTTTCTTGGATTGGTTCTTTACTATTATCAAGAAGTGGGATTCTTTCTGTTATCTCATCTTTAGGTGTTGCCCTGCTTGTTGTTTTTTCTTTAGATAAAAGACTAATACCGTTATCTGACGAAGAGTTGAAAGTATTAATGACAGTATTACTTTTTGTTATTCCTGTGTCATTAATACACTATCTGATTGAAATAAATATAGCTATTAACAAGACGGTTAAAAGAACAGAAAAAATTCTTGGAGGAAGAATTTTTGATTCCAGTAAAGGATTAAAAGGAATCACTAAAGAAATTTTAAGCAGTTTAGTAGTGCACGTTCCATCAGTAATGTTATTTTTAATATGTTTAGTGATCTTTTATGTTATGTATGGAATATGGCGATAGAATTAAAAACTCATAAAGACTGGAAATTGAGTCACAAATAATTTACTCGCCAATATTTATATTAAATGCTTCCTGGTAAAGGCAAAACCTGAACCTTGTTTTATATATTTTTCAAAATCGAGAGCCTTTTGTTTTTCTAAAAATGCAGAATACCAAATAAGTTCGTAAGCGCCTTTCTTGGTCGTTTTTACAGTTTTTTCTTTATGGCTTTTTAACCTAGTCTTTAAATCTTCACTGAATCCTTTATACAACTCGCCAGTAATTTTATTTTTGAGTATATAAACATAGTACATACGAATATTATACTTGCCCTGCGTCGCTAAAGCTATGCAGGGCTCACTGCTCTTTTTGTACCAAAAAGCAAAAGACCTCCCATAACGAGAAGTCTTTTGCGCTAAATTTCTTGTGCTATGCACTTCGTCGCATAAGCTAAGAAGTGCATGCACTGCGAAGCTTTAGCGAAGCAGTGGAGATGGGGGGAAATGAGCCCCCGTGCAGAAGGTTTTTGTAAAGAAGTCTACATACATAGCTCGCTTTTTTGTTTAAATTAAAAAATTCTTAAACGAGCCAAATATTTTTTAATCGAGTTCCTTTGTTTTGCTCCGACAGCGGAACGGTCGTCGAAACTATCCCGATAATATTATGCCTGCTCTTATATATCGGAAGTCTATAAGAGAGACATCAGTTACGCGTAAGCGGAAACTGAAGCGAAAGCAAAGTCATTCATACCGAAGTATGGAGAGACTGCCGCTTTCACTTTGGAAGCTAATTTTGCAATTAAGCTAATGAACGAATTTTTACGAGATTACGTTCATTCTCGATATGCATCAATAACAAAAGGCCTACTGTCTATGCCTTGCATCCCCAACTATTGTAAAAGAAATTATTATTTCTTTTATCCCTCAAACTCCCCCTGCTAAGGGGGAGAATCAAAGAGGGGGTCTGTTTTCAACGATCCTTCATTTCTCTACGAATCTCCCGATCCGTGTCGCGTTTTTTAAGTGTCTCCCGTTTATCAAATTTTTTCTTGCCTTTCACCAAAGCGATTTCTACCTTGATTTTTCTGCCTTTATTATACACCGAAAGTGGCACAATTGTCAAACTTTTATTTTTTTCATTTCCCGCCAATTCGGCAATTTCTTTTCTAGTGAGCAATAGTTTTCTATTGCGAAGTGGTTCATAATCTTTTGGCGTATTTTTTACTTGATAGGGCGGAATATTGGCATTGATTAAATATACCTCCCCCCCACGCACAATCACAAAAGCTCCTTCAAGCGACATCTGTCCTCCACGCACAGATTTTACTTCCACGCCCAATAACTCAATACCCGCTTCGTATTTTTCTAGGATTTCGTAATTAAATCTCGCTTTTCTATTTTCCGCATAATTAGACATCTTTACATATTATCACAGAAAGTCTTTATAGTTGACTTTCAGCCTCGAATACGCTATATTCTATTAATCAAAGTATTATTTATATCAATTGCGTGAAAGAATAAACAACCAAATACGAGCGACGGAACTTCGGGTTTTAGACAGTGAAAATAAAAATCTCGGTGTTTTAAGCATAAAAGACGCATTGGAATTAGCGCAAGCTAAAGGTTTGGACTTGATTGAAATAGGTCCGAATGCCAATCCCCCATTAGCCAAAATAATGGATTTCGGAAAATATCAGTATGAAACAAGTAAGAAACTAAAAAAGGCTAAGGCTGGAGCAAACAGGACAGAGACAAAAGGAATTCAGATAAAAATAGGCACGGGAGATCACGATTTGGAATTAAAAGCGAAGACGGCTTCCAAATGGATCAAGGAAGGACATCGAGTCAAAGTGGAGCTTTTCCTCGCTGGACGCGCCAAGTATATGGATGAAAAGTTTTTGCGAGAACGTTTAGATAGAGTCCTTCACTTAATCACTGAAGATTATAAGATATCAGACGCTTATAAAAAAGGTCCGAAGGGTTTAATCACAACCATCGAAAAAAAATAACATGAGTAAGGGGATGAAGACAAATAAATCATATTCAAAAAGATTAAAAGTTACCAAAAATGGAAAAATAATTTCCCGCAAACCTGGCTTTAATCATTTTAACGCAAAACAATCACGCAACAAACAACTGGCTGGGAAAAAGGGTCAGAATTTTGTTATAAAAAATAAACCAAAGAGTCACTTAATGCCATTTAGTTAAAAATTTATGACTAGAGTAAAAAAAGGAGTCCATGCGTTAAAAAGAAGAAGAAGCGTTTTAAAACAAACAAAGGGTTTTCGTCATGGACGAAGCGCCAAAGAGCGTCAAGCTAAAGAAGCGCTTCTCCACGCTGGCAATTATGCTTTCGCTCATAGAAAAGACAAGAAATCACACAACAGAAAACTCTGGAACATAAAAATAAATGCCGGCGCGCGCGAATTAGGTACAACTTATTCTAAATTAATCAATAATCTAAAAAAGAAAAATGTGTTATTGGACAGAAAAATACTTGCCGATTTCGCCGAGCATCACCCTACTACTTTTGCGAAAATTCTAGAAAGTGTGAAATAGATTTCCTCATTCAACTTTTTCTAAATCTTGTATTCCACTATCTTGTCTTTTTTAACCAGAGTAACAATATCTTCCAAAAGTTTTTTAGGATCGTTTCCTGAAACAATCTTGGCATTGGGACGATGGCTTTTTTCTAAAATTTCTTTAAGTTGTTCTCCCATTTCCCAAGGTCCTTCAAAAATGCCAATCGGCTTGTTGTCTTCAAACGCAATGGGAGAACAACTAATTGTGCCAATCCGTCCACAACCGCAAATAACTGCGTCAGCCGAACGAGTCAGGAGTATGTCACGACCAGCATAACCAAAACCAGTGTAGATAACTAAATCTAAATAATCAAGCGGAAGTTTATAGACCTCCACATGTTCTTTTTCCGAGGCGGCTGGAGAAATTCCAATAGAAATTCCACCTATTTCTTTTAAGCCCATAGTAACCCAAAGAGGAAACCCAGTGGTCGCCCCGGTCACTAAAATTAATCCTTGTCGAGCAATTTCCCGCCCCAATTCTTTTGCCTTTTCTAACGCATTTAGGCCGCAGTGTCCAGTCTCCGCCGCGCCGGAAACACAAATCTTTATTTGATTATGTCCGTGCTTATTTGTCGAAGTCAAAAATGAATTCATCCCGTACGAAATAGGAAATCTTTAGATTTCCGTAATTAACTTTATTAATAACGACTAAAAATACTATTTTAGTATAACATATAGAATGATTTTAATTAATCGAGAGATTTCGTACGGGATTAACACTCTAAGATTGCGCTAGTTCCCCTCTCTGGAGCTGCTGCGTAAATCCCTAAATTATCCCGAAGTTTCTGCACTAGAAACATTGCTGATTTTGGTTCGCCCATCACGACAAAAACTTTTTTAAGGGTGTCTTGCGTATCTTCAACAAAAGAAAGCAATCCATCTGAATCTTTATGTCCTGAATATCCAGTAATTGTCACGATGTGTGATCGAACTATTACATCCTCACCCGTGATCCGCACTGTTTTAACTCCTTCTTGAATTAAGCGTCCAGGACTGCCCACGGCCTGATATCCAGTGAGAAGTAGAGTATTGTTGGGATCTGGCAAGTAATGCCTCTCGTGGTGCACTATCCGTCCGCCAGTTGACATTCCTGAACCAGCAATAACTATTTTTGGATTCGGCACATTTCCAATCATTTTTGATTCTTCTGATTTTAAGGTGCTATGAAGTCCCGGAAAGTTAAACAAATATTTATCATGAGACATTGCTTTTTGAGCATTTTCATTGAAATAACTTTTAAATTTCTTAAAGACTTCGGTTAGACGAATGGCTAAAGGAGAATCAAGGAAAATAGGCATAATGGGGATGCGATTATTTTCCACCAAAGCATTAAGCTCAAAGAGAAGTTCCTGAGAACGTTCCAACGAAAAGGTTGGGATAATGAGTGTCCCCTTTCTTTTATAATTATCCTCAATTGTTTCCTCTAAAAATTTTCTGCGACTATCTCTAGATTCATGATTTCTGTCTCCATAAACAGACTCCATTATCAAATAATCTATGTCTGTAACTTTTTCAGTATCCGGAAGGAGCATTGAAGGTGAATTACCTAAGTCTCCGGTAAAAAGAATTTTTGTCCGACGCGCTTGCGCGGTCGGACTCCCGACTGAAGCGTCGGGATTGCTTACAGTAAACAAAACCATTGCCGAACCTAAGATATGTCCCGCATTGAGAAAAGAAACCTCTAGATTGGGAGTAACTTTTACTGTTTCATGATATTTAAATCCCTGCCAGAGAGAAAGGGAGATTTTTATATTTTCGAGAGTGTAGATTTTGTCTAAATGTAGATCCACATTTTTCGACAGTATCCCCGCAGTATCTTCAAGCATTGGTAAAGCAAAGTCGCAAGTAGGTTCGGTGGAGTAAATTTTTCCACGAAATCCTTCGTTGATAAGTTTGGGAATCCGACCCAAATGATCAACATGCGCATGCGTGACAAAAAGAATATCTATTTCTTTTGGATCATAAGAAAATGGATCCCAGTTGATATCATCTGCCACTTTAATTCCTTGCGTCAGCCCACAATCAACTAAAATCTTCTTGCCATCTATCTCTAAAAGAAAATTAGCTCCGGTCACAGAACCAGTTCCTCCACAGAATGTTATTTTTACTGTTTTTTCCATTATTTTAAGAACGGCCTTTTTTCGGAAATTCAAGACCGTCTTTTGATTGTAACATAATTTTTTTAAAGAAAAATAAAGTAACAAAAGCTCCACCAACTAAATCAAAAAATAAATCAGAAAGAATATCTAAATAATCAAAGGAGTCTTTGGCAATGACATCGTTCACTAAAATTTCAAATACTTCCCATCCAATTCCGACAAGAAGTACAAAAAACAATATCTTTAAAATTATCCCAATAAAAGCTTTGGATTCAGTTAAAAATTTAAATTTTTTACTAAAAAACCAAAGAGCAACAAGTCCAATCCAAAATCCACCGAGAAAATGGACAAACATATCCAACCACCAAATGGTAAAATACCAATAGAACTTAAGGGCCAAAGAATGAACTAGTAGAATAAAAAAGATGAGGGAAACCAGCCATTTCGTAAAATTTTTCTTATCCATAGAAGTATTATAGCGTGGAACAATCATATTTAAAAGAAAAAATCCGCCCGAAATACTCATAAAGCGGAGTTCTTCTTAGGACTATTTCTGAAATATTACCATAGCTCATAGCTAGGTGGGTGCGAGACGCAAGAGACCAAGGTCAAATACGATCGACGCTCCCATAAATTAGTGTTCTAGGTAATAATCGGAAATAACCCTACTAAAATTATATGCTCTTTAAAAAAGGAAGCAACTGGACAAGAAGAATTTTTTGTTTCTGAATTAATTTGCGATATATCTCTTCATTACTTTTTCAAAATCTCTAAAATTAGTATAAAGTTCTGCAAATTTATTTGTCATTCAACTTATGCCACAGCATAATATCATATTTGGCATTGGCTAACAGGTCTTTTTTGATTACGCCAAGGGTTTCTAAAAATTCGCACAATTCTTTTTGAATATTTTTTCTGACTTCGTGGTCTTTATGTTTGACAATCTTTTCTACTTCAATAAATTCTCCCAATCCTTTCACTTTATCGAGCACAATTTCCATATCTTTGTATCTTGTTTTAATTCTTTTTTTATCAACCGTGGGAAGATTATCCCATTTCATAAGTTTAAATATTTCAATCATCATCTCTCCATTTTTAATTTCCATTTCTCTCTCAATGCAATCTTGATGACCAGTTTGCGGAATCTTTAAGGTAAAAAAATATTTGTCATTTGATTTCCGCACCCGCAAAACAGGTGTTTCCAAAGGCAATAAAGGATATGGCGTTCCTTTGGGTGCAAAAATAGTGTCAATTTGATGTAACTCTTTCCCAAATTTGCATCCGAAACTCTTTAGTTTTTTTATGACATTCTCTCTATTTCGCAAATGCGCTTTTACTTCAACTTCGTACATATTTTATTCATCCACTCCGAAACGTTTATAGTTATAGATTTTTTCCTCACCAAACCAATGTTTAATTTCATGTTCTGCTTCTTCGGGAGTTTCGGAACAGTGAATGATGTTCATCACGGCGCGTTTTTCTTTATTCGCTAGCGCCGGAGAATCTATTGAAAAATCTCCCCGGATAGTCCCCATATCTGCTTTGTATGGCATTGTCTCACCAGCAATTTTTCGAACAACATCCACAGCATGAACACCTTGCACCACCATTTTCACCAACGGAGCGGATTTCATATAATCAATAAGCCATTTTCGAATTTCTGGACCAATTTTAGAAGTATCAGTCGTACCGAAATCGGCCAGCATATCATAGCCGTATTTTTCATAGGTAGATTTAGTCTTTTCTCCCAGTCTAGTAATCCATTCCTCATTCTTTGGATAATGATCATCTAATTGATCATGCAAAGGCTGAAACATTTCTAGCGCGACGATTTTTAAATCACGTTGTTCAAAACGCTTGATAATCTCTCCGGTGAGGCCTTTACGGACTCCGTCTGGCTTAATCATCACATATGTCTTTTCTTCTTTTGGATGTTTCATAATTACTATCTTAGCAGAAAAAAGATAAATTGTAAAATTTTATCTCGAATTCTTCCATAGTTTTTGACATATTATCTTTGGTAAGCCCTTCCTCTTGTCTCAAGCCGTTCAATGAAAATTATTTTATTTTCTATGTAAAAAGATGCCCGATATTTACCAATCCTAAAACGATGTGTTGATGGCGGTAAATCTACAAGAGGTTTGGCTCGAATTAGCGGATTGGGTAAAAGAGCATTAGAACGCAACTTTTCCTGTACTCGTTTCTTAATATTATTAGGCAATGATTCAAAATCTTTTTTTCCCGTTGGAGTAAATTTAATAATATACATAAAACTAAGCCAAGTTGAACTTTTTTTCAATCAGCTCAAAAGGTATCCACCCTTTCTTTTTTGCCTCTCTGATAGAACTTTTTAAAGATTTAGCATAGTTTTCATTGACAGGCAACTTCGATTCAATTGTATCAATCAACCAGCCGGACGGATTAATATTCTTTGAATAATAATCTTCAGCTGAAAGCTTCTCAAACAAAACTTCATCAATTTTTGAAAGGACATCTAAAAAAGCAAAAGTATCAAAAATAAAAAGTTTTGGAATTCCCTGCCTACCAACAACCACCGCAGCTTTGGACCCCTTTTCCAAGGGAAAAACAGCCTTGGGTAATTCTTTTCCCCAAGAAACAAGCACATCCGGCGATTTAACTATAAGTGATTTCTTTTTAGCCATAAGTACAATATATCAAAATTAAATTTTTTTGCAATAGAGTTAGGCACATCAACTTCTAAAAATTTTATCTCAATGTTTCAGGTATTAATTCCGGATGATTCTGGCCTGGCTGCAACTGAAGTTCGTAATATTGATTGAGAACAAGTTTTTGGACAATATCTTGAATAACGTTGCTAGGTTTAATATCTACTATAAGTCTTTGATTCGGATAAGAAACTGATGCTAAAATTATTTTTCCATTTGGACATGGAGAACATAAGCTTGGATCTAGACTTAGACAAGTAGAACAATCGGCATATTGTTTGGAAACAAGAATTCCCTTAATTAAATACCGATTCGCAACAGAAGCTGATCCACGATATTGTAATTTGTCGCTCCGCAAAACTTCCTCTACTTCATAGAGATCATATTCAGGAAGAACGGGTCCCCAAGATCTACCTTTTATAAAGTTATTACAAACACCAGATCCATCTTCGGAACACATAGTTGCGCGACATGGCCATCCTGTTTGTTTTTCACACATTTCTCGTGAAGAAAAATCGTAATGTACTGAAGTATTATCTATTAAAGAATCTGTCTTTAGAATTTTTTTGGGTGCCAGAAAAAAGCTTATTATCGCAATAGTCACTATTGCAGTTAGAACCAGAATAAAAATTTTTCGGGAAAAAATTATCTTTTTCATTTATTTATTGAAGTCACTCCATCGTCTTATACCTCCCCATAATCTCCGCTTCCACTTCGGCGCGATCACGACCGTATTTGACGTAGGAAAGTTCTTTTAAGTTGTCCACAATGTCCGGATTCCCCTTCTCTGGCGCTAAAGCCCTTAAATTGAAAGGTTTTATGGGCTGGCCATTTACCAACATATTCACATAAGCGTTGTAATTATCAAGTTTAGTTATATCTTGAGAAGAAAATGTCGGCTTAAATCTAGGCTCGAGAAAAGTGGCATCTTCAGTACCCACCCGAAACACTGCCATTGAGCCAACGTTTCCAAAAACAGCATTTTTAATTTTCTCTTCCAGTTGAGTGATGTATTGATGAGCGATGTTTAAGGACAACCTATATTTCCTGGCCTCTGATAAAATAGAAGCAATGGAATCGGTTGTGACGTTTTGGAATTCATCAATGTAAAGATAAAAATCATTCATCGGCTTGCCAAACATGTCCACTCGAGAAAGCGCCGCCATCTGTATCTTCCCCACTAACACCAAACCAATAAGGTTCGCATTAATATCACCCAGCCGACCCTTAGAGAGATTGACCAAAAGAATTTTTTTCTCGTCCATTATTTTTCTGAAATTAAAAACAGAATTTTGTTGAAGGACAACTGGACGCATTATGTCGTTACTAATGAAATTGTCAAATTTAGAAGAAATATAAGGCACAAAGTTTGCGAGAGATTGATCCCCGGTCGTTTGTTCAGCTGAAATCCAAAATTGTTTAATAATGGGATTCTTGCATTTAGCAAGTTTCAGATCACGAAATTTTTTATCACCCAAAACTCTGGTAATCTCAAGTAAGGTTGAACCAGATTCCGGATCTTCCATCACCAAAAATGCGCTATTTCTAAAATATTGTTCAAACATCGCTCCTCCTCCAATTTTCATATCAAAAAGTTTATTAAAAATTCCCATTAATTCATTCACCACGAAAGTTTTTTGTTCTGGATATTTCGGATCATACTCAAGCATGTTGAGTCCCATTGGTCGCGCCGTGTAAGCTGGATCAAAATAAATAACATCATCTATCCGTTCTTTGGGAATACGAGAAAGAATAGTCTGAATGTCGGTGCCGTGCGGGTCAATATAACAAACACCATCTCCGTTTCTTATATCCTGTGTAATCATATTGAGCATTATGTTTGTTTTACCTGTTCCTGTCTGCCCGACAACATAGAAATGTCTCATTCGATCTTCACGCGCCAAGTGAATCTCGGTGTCCTTGCCTCGATAACTATTTATTCCTAGAACTATGCCTTCCCCTTTCAATTCTAAAGGCGCTGGAGCAATACCGGCTTTGGCCTCTTTTAATTGTGGCTGACTGCCGATACCAACCGGAAAATGAAACACAGAGGCCAGCTCTTTTAAATTAAGCGGCATAATTTTATCTGGGGAAAAAGACCGATATGAAAAATCATGGAAAAGTTGTTTCAAATCGCTCCCGTGAGCTTCTTCAAAAATAAATGAATTGCTGGCCGCTTCGGAAAATTGATTAAAAGAGGATTTTATTTCGGAGAGGATGGCTTCCGCCCGCTCTTTAGTCTCTCCCGAAGCAATAACTCGAATATTGGCTTTCATAATCGTGCTTTTTATCTTATTGCCTATTTTTTCAGTTGCGCCTTCATCCACCGCGCGCCGGCCTTTCATATATTTGTCTTGATTTTTGCCTTCTGGTTCTTTTTCTTTATGCCCAAACAAAAGATCTTTGCCGACTTTGATTAAAGCTTTATTAAATTTATAAAAATTATCGGCGGCGTGCTTGACAGACATCCCGTCTTTCACATCATCCAAAATCATATGGAACTCATTGATAAATTTGTCCCCAGAAGGCGCAACTACGAGCTGAATCGCCGCGCCCTCGCCTTCGGTTTTCAATTTTGAAAAAACATTTAGTATCATATTCATCGGATCGTGTTCAATATTGTCATAAGTCTTGATAGGCATCACCCCACGCTCCGCAAGACTCGCATAAGCTCCGACAGACCCGCCATTAACATTAAAAATATTATAATCATCCGTAATTTCACGAATTTTCGCATTATGATAAAATGCCAAAATTTGTTTTTCAAAAAGTGATAAATGTTTATTCGGAATGCCAGCATAAATAACTACCTCATCGCTCTGGTTACTAAGCGCGACTTCGAGCGTAAAATAAATTTCCTTTTCGTTTTTCTTTTCCGGAGAGATAGACTGCATCCCGGCATAAAATTGCTCCATTGCGCCGATAAATTCCTTGAAACCCTTGGACTTGTCAGCTTCCTCCGTAGGTGGTGGAAGGGTTATTTCAAAAAGTGTCATGTTTAAAGATTTAGACAAGGGTGTGCCTTCTTTTAGGTCCGGAATTATTTGTCCATTTTTTAAATATTGAATAAGAATCCGATGGAAATCATCTTCCACATGCGGATTCCCCATCGCTTCAACCACCGAGAGCGCATTGCGAATCCCTTTGGTAATGACCAGACCCAGAAGTTCCTCCATCACGCTATCGTGAGTTTCCGGCTTGAGAGCGAGCACGATACCCTCTGTCTCTTTTTTATTTATGATATTACTGCTATGCAGAACCTCGGGGGCGGGTATATTTTTGTAAGCCTCCACTATTCCCTTGGCGGCATTCTCTTTCGCATTTTCAAAATGCCCTATCTGAATTAACTCTTCCTCCCGCTTAGCCACATGCGCGCGCAAATAACCAAGTTCCTCTTCCGGAGTTTTAAATTTAGGCATCTCGTTTAAAAACGATCCTTGCATAAGTTAATTATACAACAAAACAAGATAAAAATAAATTAAAATTATTGAGTCAACTTGTCTCTCAAGTCCTTCTCTTTTATTTTGTCTTCAAGAATTTTTTTAGCCTTGTCTATCTGACTCATCGCCTCCAAGCCCTGCTTTTGCATTTCGGCTATTTCTTTCATGCCTTTGGTCTCATCCATCAATGCCTCTTCGAAGAAAGCAAAAATTAGCTTGTCCTGCACTTCTTGTGGAAATTTCTTCAAATTATCCACCAGAAACTTCCGCACACCCGCTTCGTCACCTTTATCGGCGTAAGCTAGAAATTCATTATATAAGTCTAAAAATGTATTGTTCATGATTATTTTAATTCACCTTCCTTGTTACTAATAGCTGCTTCAAGAATTGCCATAAAAAAAGCATACCAGCCCGTCTTGCCCTTATTTTTCCTTCTGTGGGCTTCCTTTTGCTCCTCGAGAAATTCTTTTCTAATGGCATCTTGCTCTGCCACTCTCGTTCCATAATTACTTTTTCGCTTTTTAGTTTCCCAATCTGCTTTAAACTGAGCATCATTGAGAGCGGTTTCATTTCTTGCATCCATAAACCCACTTTTGGGTTTCTCCAAAGTGGGCGCATTTGTTAACTGATCAGAAAGGGCCTTTCTCATAGAATCGTTTCCACTAATACTAGAAAAAAGGACAGCCCCAATTTCTTTATGGAAAAGGTCTAATTGAGTAATAGAATTTTCTAGTGAATTTTCCGAAGATTGTAAACTTGCTACAGTGTCCTCTGATAAATAACCGCGTGAAAGCCAATTCAAGGCCTTGTCAAACTTCCCATAACCCTGGGTTGCCAACTTTTTTAAAGCTTTTTCTTTTTCTATAGGATCTTTTATCGCCAGAGCATCCAGATACTCTTGTGGTCTAATCTTATTATCCTTACACAATTTTTCTACTTCATCATTTACTATTTTATATTCCCCATTTTTATATTTATCGTATTCCTCCATTGCATGAACAATGCTATTAAACCTATCTTCTTCATCTGAAACAGACAGTTCCCTTAGTTGGCTTTGAATTGCTTTTACTGCTTTTTCCGGGCCAAGCAAATTAATTATTTTTTCAAAATCGGGATGATTGCGCGCAAAATCGATTACATTTTCTTTGGTCAGCAATTTTTCAACTTTCTCAGCTTGAATTATCTTTTCAGAAAATATTTTTCTTTTTTCCTCAAGCAGAGAAATATCGCTTTCTTCGAGCTTGTTTTTCGCAAGTCTCATCGCCAAGGGTCCATTATCTTTCCAAATCAATTTAAGAAAGAGATCGCTCTTATTTTTGTCCTGCATAACTTCCGCCAAAGTATGACCCGCAGGAGGAGGCATAGGATGCCCTTCTATTTTCTCTTTCTCTTTGTCTTTTCTTTGCCTGAACTGGTCTAGTAAACCCATATATTTTTTATAAGCCGATTATTTTAAGCCCCTGTATAGGATATACCTTTTACATTAACTTTGTCAACACCTCCGCCTCCCCTTCTGTAATCAAAATGGTATGCTCAAAATGGGCGCTATTTTTACCATCAGCGGTGCGAAAAGTATATCCATCTTCATCAATTGTTACATTCTTTGTGCCGAGATTTATCATCGGCTCTAAGGCTAGAACCATACCAGGAACTAATTTTTCTCCTTTACCCGCTTTTCCAAAATTCGGAATGTAAGGATCTTCGTGTATCGCCCGACCAACCCCGTGCCCAGAAAGAATCTCTACAATTCCATATTTATTATCCTTCTGCGCACGAATAAAACTCTCAATAGCATTACCAATGTCTCCTACTGTGTATCCTCCACAGGCAGCACTGATTCCCGCCTGCAAAGCCTGTTCCGTTACATCTATAAGTTTTTGACTAGCTACACTTATTTTACCCACCCCAACAGTAATCGCCATATCCGTAAAAAGACCTTGGTGTTTCAAACCTAAGTCAAGAGAAATAATATCGCCTTCTTTTAAGATTCTTTTCTTGCTTGGAATCCCGTGCACCACTTCATCATTCACTGAAACGCATAAAGATGCAGGAAAAGGGGTTTTCGCTCCCGCCGGACGATAATTTAAAAATGCCGGGGTATCCCCCAGTTCTCTGATTAATTTTTCCGCATATAAATCTAAATCTTTAGTAGAAACACCCGGGACAACTTTCTCTTTCACTTTATAAAGCACCGTCGCCAAATGCTTTCCGCCTTCGCGCAGTATTTCTATTTCTTCTAGTGTTTTGATGATTATCCCCATACTAAAATTTTAAATTTTTATTTATAATGGTTATTGTTTGTAATCAAAAATTTAGTACGGGGTAGGCATATTAAGAAATAATCGTCCCTGAAAATTTTTCCCCGTTTAAATACTTTGCTAAATTATCAATCGGCTTGCCATTCATAATTATCACCTGCATACCCTCTTTTTGCGCCATTTCTGAGGCAATTGGATCAAATGGAGAATTAAGTCCTGGATTCCATTCTTTCGGAATCAATGCTCGGTAATCGGCCCAAGAAATTTTTTCAATTTTTTTCGCCTGCGGATTTTTCTTCGGATCAGAATCATACACATAATCAGTATTTGATAGATTGATTATTTTTTTTGCGCCGACTGTTTTTGCGCCCAAAACTGCATCCCAATCCGTGCTCTGCCCCGGCTCAAAAGCCGAACCAATAATTATTGATTTATTTGAAGAAAATTTTTCTGATAAATTATGGATTACCTTCCTATGCGCATCCTCGCCAAAAACAACGCGCAATAATTCTGCATTTAATTTTAAAGACGCTATACCAACCCAATCTAAATCTTCGTTGGAGGGGCTAGAAAGTTCTTTGGCAGCATCCTGATATCTGCGACAAAGTTTTCCTCCACCTGTTGTAATCACAAATTTTTTTCCTTGCTTTACTTGCGAAAGAATTAAAGCTTTGAATTCTTTTAAAAAATCTATGTCTATATTGTCAGGTATAATAAGCGACCCACCGAGTGAAATTACAATCGTTTCTTGCATACTAGAAATTTAGGGCTTTAATAATATCTCTGCGCACACTTTCTATCGTCTGCTCACCGTTGATGGTGTAAATAGTATAACCTTCTTTATCCTTGAAATAATTCATGGCTGGAACTACTTTATTTAGATACTCATCAAATCTTTTCTCTATCCCCTCCTTCATATCATCATCTCTCCCGCGAAGTAAATTGCGCTTCATTGCCTCTGCTTTGCTTAATTCAATATAAATAATTTTTACATTTCTCCTTTCATAAAACCTCATCATCTCTTTAAAGTTCGCTGACTGCACCAATGTCCTAGGATACCCATCAGCAATTAAATTTTTTTTAGAATCTAAAGAAGAAATTAGAATATTTGTAACAATTGAATCTGTGATAAAATCGGGCTGTAAATTTCCACGGGTCATAGAATCTCTGACAATATCTCCAGTGAAACTTCCCGATTCAGCGAGCTTTCTATATTCATTACCGGGATAAGCATAAACACATTCTCTACCATCTTTGGCTTTTAAAAAGTCCATCAGAAGCTTGATCTGAGTTCCTTTACCTGAACCTATTATTCCAAAAAATACAAAAGTCTGGCTAGTTTCATTTGACATAGATTAAGAATACAAAATTTGTTATATAAAATCAAATATGTTTTAATTGTTATTACAATGGCAAAAAAAGAAATTATTACAATAGCCGGAACGAATGGAGGTGGAAAATCAAGCACCGCTAAAAAATTAGCTCTACAGTTGGGATTTAAACACTTTTCTTCCGGGGATTTTATGCGCCAGATTGCCAAAGAAAACAATATGACCCTAGAAGAATTAGCTGAAATAGCAGAAAAAGAAGATTGGGTTGATAAAAAGTTAGATAGTTATGTAAAAAAAGTTGGTTTGGGAAAAAAAGCGGTAATAGATTCTAGACTTGCTTTTTATTTCATACCAAATTCTTTTAAAGTATATCTTGACCTTGATCCAAAAATTGCAGCGCAAAGGATGCTGAATGATATGAAAAATAATCTCGCGCGACATCTTGAAAACCAAGGAGAAATAGAATCAATAGAAAAAATGGCAGAAAAATCCGCTAAACGTTTGGCCTCTGAACGCAAACGTTATTTTGATTTATATGGAATAAAAGATCACAAGGATAAGAAAAATTTTGATCTTGTGATAGACACCAGCAAAAACAATCTAGAGCAGGTAGTCGCTATTGTTATTTCAGAATATCGAAAGTGGATTGAAAAAAAATAATAGATATTAAAAGAGTTGTGTTGTTAAATTAAGCATATGCATAAAATAACAACAAAATAATAAATTAGAAACTGAAATAAGCTTTCAATTTTCTATCATCTAGGATTTTATCTACCTCTAGAATTTCTATATATTTGCGAACTCCGTAAAAATCCGCCACAAAGAGTACCTCCCCCTCGCACGGATAAGGATAAATCCAAACACTTTTTTGAAATTGAAAAAAACCTAAATCCTTCAATTTCCATCTGAAAGCATTTCGAGCTTTTTTGAATCTAATAGGGAGATCATACATTACTAAGTGCCACTTGCCGTCCCAATTTTTATGACTTTTTATCTCAATCTCGTCGATTACTATATCTCGGAGTCTAGCTTCCCCTTTTGGAGTAAGTACATAATTTTTACTTTCTTTTTCTTTAATATGTCGAACAAACTTATATCGTCTAAGCCCACTAAAAGCTTGCGCTACTTTTCTATCATTATAAAAACCAGGAGATAATTTTTCACCTAAAGCCACAGTACAAAGAAGAGTTTTGGTTAAATCTAAACCCTTACTTCCAGTATCAATAATTTTTTTAAGTTTCAGTAAATGTTTTCGCTTAACCATATGTTGTTAATTATAGCATATGCACGATTTAACAACAAGATTTTGAAGGATTAAACAAAAGTAATTTTAATACTCTCGCATGGAGATCTGCGAATCTACTTTTTTCATTAAATCAAGAACCACAGAAACAACAATGAGGACAGACGTACCACCTAAAGCCAGAGCGGTAAGACCCGTAAGATGTTGCATGATGAGAGGAAGAATTGCAATAAAACCAAGAAATACAGCTCCTAGTAATGTAATCCGACTCAAAACTTTTGAAATATAATCAGAGGTCGATATCCCTGGACGAATTCCGGGAATAAACGCGCCGTTTTTTTGCAAATTGGTAGAAAGCGCTTCCGGATCAAAAGTAACGGCGGTATAAAAATAAGTAAAAAGAAACACTAAAATAAAATAAAACACTGCGTAAAGCACGGAAGTTTGAGTAAAAGAAATAAGAACACTTGAGATTTTCGCAATTATTGCATTATCAAAACGTGTCAAAAAAGTACCAATCATTTGCGGAAAAAGAAGAATTGAAAGAGCAAAGATTATTGGAATCACTCCAGCTTGATTGACTCGAAGAGGTAGATAGGTGGAGCCACCGCCGTACATTTTCATCCCCCGGACACGTTTGGCATAAGTGACCGGAATTGGACGTTCCGCTTCCGTCACCAAAACAATCCCGGCAATAACAAGCGCTCCAACCATCGCAAACACAAGAAAGAGTGGAATTTGAGAGACATCAAAAGTGAAAATCATTTGACTAATCGTCGACGGAAGCCCGGAAACAATCCCGGCAAAAATTATCAAGGACACGCCATTCCCAATACCAAATTCAGAGACAAGTTCTCCAATCCACATTAATAGGATTGATCCTGCCACCACAATAACTAAATTTGTAATTCTGTTAAAAGCTGTTAAATTTATTAAAATATTTTGACTTTCAAGAATAGCTAAGAGAGCAAACCCTTGAATAGCCGCCAAAGGAATGGTGAGAAGACGTGAATATTGAGTAAATCTTTTTCGACCAGCTTCACCTTCTTCGTGATAAATTCTCTTTAGAGCAGGAACCATAATAGTAAGAAGTTGCATAATAATTGAACTAGTGATATATGGACCAACTCCAAGCATTATTATCGAAAGATTAGAAAGTCCACCTCCAGAGAATATGTTTAAGATACCAAAAAATTGGTTATTAGAAAGAAAACGATTAAGTTCAAAAGTATCGATACCTGGAATAGGAACAGCCGAAAGTAGTCTGAACACAATCAAGGCAAAAAGTACAAACAAAACCTTTTTTCGTAAGGTAACATCTGTCCAAATCAGTTTTATTTTGTTAAAAAAATTTTGCATTCTAACACTAAATTTATTTATAATAACTTTTTCTTAATTCTACTTAATTTTTATTTTTTTTCCTTTGATACCAAGACGCTTCCGAATTTCCGAAAATTTCTCTACTTTAGAAGTCATCTTGTCTTTACTTACCAAAAACAACTTTTGAATAGATTTAAACTGATATCCCCGATTCTTGGGTAACTTTTTAATGATATCACGAAGTTCTGGGCGACGCTTGTTGCCTGCCCGAGCCGTTTGCCCTTTCCCTCCACGACCCGAAGTTTTAGCGTGTTTGCCTCCCCGACCAACTATTCGATCTTTCTTATTCTTATGTTGTCTTTTTAAATTGTGTATTTGCATTTGATTTATTCAGCAGATAGAGTTTAAGACTCTAGATAGAGGCTAAACCTCTATCTGCTACTTCCGGGACGACTACTTCCTTATTAGCGACAATCGCACTCTCTGGTATGGGCTTGGCATATTTTGAAGAAATAACGAGAAGCGCTTCCATTACTGCCTTGGCATTGTTTAACTTATTCTTGCTATTAGACAAAATCTTCCCTGTAATATCCTTCATCCCAGATAATTTCACTATATCCCGAACTACCGAACCAGCCACAAGCCCCCGCCCTTTGTTGGGTATGAGGATAACTCTCGAGCTTGAAAATTTAGCAGAAAGTTCATGGGGAATGGACATAGTTTTTGTCAAATCCAATTTGATCATATTTTTTTTAGCATTTCTGACTGCTTTATTTATCGCCAAAGCTGTATCTGACGCCTTTCCTAAACCTAAACCAACAGAACCTTTTTTATCTCCGGCGATCAAGGCAACACTGAAAGAGAATCTGCGCCCTCCAGCGACCACTCTAGTTACCCGACGAATATTTATGATTTTTTGATCAAATTCAGGCTTGGGTCGTCCAAAAGAGGAGGATCTGCGATTGTTATTCTTTTTTTCTTTTCCTTTTTCCATAATTTTATTAAAATTTAAGCCCCGCTAATCTAGCTTCATCTGCCACTAGTTTTATTCGTCCAGTGTATTTGAATCCATTGCGATCAAAAACAACTTTGCTAATCTTTACTTTCAAACAAATCTGACCGATTGTCCGACCCACTTCTTTAGCTCTGTCTGTTTTTGTGCCTTTGGTTATTTTAAGATCGCTAGTTTGAGCTAAAGTTTTACCTGTCGTGTCATTAATTACCTGCGCATAAACAAATTTATTTGAGCGAAAAATAGAAAGTCGTGGACGCGCTTCTGTGCCTTTAACTTTTGTCCTGATCTTTTTCTTTAATCTTATTCTTTTTTCATTTTTGTTTTGCATATTATTTTTATATTTGCTAATGCCCAGTACCTATTTTACACTGTTTTTTTGCCTTGCTTGCGTCTAATAACTTCATTTTCGTAGCGCATTCCTTTACCTTTATAAGGTTCTGGCTTCTTTAATGCGCGAATGGCTGCAGTAAAACTTCCAACTAATTCTTTATCAATTCCAGTAATAGTAATATTATTTTTATCAACGGTGGCAGTAATCGTGTCTGGAATTTTTACAATAACTGGATGGGAAAATCCTAGAGCAAAATAAAATTCTTTACCCTTAATCTCAGACTTGAATCCAATCCCTTCTAACACTAATTTCTTTTGATATGGTACTTGTACCCCAGTAATCATATTTTTTATATGTGAAGCATAAGTACCCCAAAGAGATTTAGAAAATTTGTCGTTTCTCTTTATATTTAAATTTATAATATTATCTTTAATAGTGATAATAACATCATCTCGAAATGTTTTAGACAGAGTTCCCTTAGGCCCAACAATAGTAACAATACCGCCACTTTGTGTAACTTTCACGCCTGTTGGTATTGATATTTCTTGTTTACCTATTCTTGACATCCCATTATAAATTTTTATTAATAATTTTTATTTTTATATCCCGTTCGTTGAATTTATAACGGGACAAGTATAATTTTTTACCAAATTCTAAATAATGCCTCGCCTCCGACTTGTTCTTTGCGGGCATCTTTTCCTGATAAAATTCCTTTGGGGGTTGAAAGGACAAGCAACCCAGATCCATTTCTAACTCTGTGAATATCTTTCATTCTAAAGTAAATGCGTCGAGATTTTTTTGAAATTCTCTCAACTTCGGTAATTTTCGGTTTCTGATCTATGTAAACTAATTCTACCTCTAAAACCGGTTGATCCTTTTTAATTTTCTTTGAAATATTAGAAACATATCCTTCTTTTTTTAAACATTCCGCAATCGCATTCTTGATTTTAGAATATGGAAGAAACACGGATTCTTTTCCCGCTAAACTGCCATTCTTCATTGTTATTAACATATTTGAAATTGAATCCATATTTTTATTTGTGACAGCGCTTTAGGCGCTCTAAGCGCCTAAAGCGCTGTTTCATAATTACCAACTTGATTTCCGAACCCCCGGCAACATTCCCTCATTAGCTAATTCTCGAAAACAAATACGACAGATACCAAAATCTCTCATAAAACCGTTGCCTCGGCCACAGCGAAAACATCGATTTTTCTGTCGAGTGGAAAACTTTGGTTTCTTTAAAGCTCTCGCTTTGACTGATGTTTTTGCCATATTTAATAATCTCGGGATAGCTTTGCAATATCTCACTTTTTTTCTTTAACCCTTTACCCTGAGCGAAGTCGAACGGGTTTAAATCTAAAGGAGAAAAATGGATTAATCAAGGCCTGTTTCCCTTATTTGAATCCTAGCAAAATAGATTGAATTAGTCAACAAAACGGTAAGGTCTTATTTTTTCTTTACTTCCTCTTCCTTCTTAAAAGGAATACCCAAAAGTTCAAAGAACGCCGTGCCTTCTTTTTTGTTTTTCGCGGAAGAAACCAGGGTAATGGACATCCCAAAAACATCCCGAATGTCCTCATCCGCTGTCTCTGGAAAAATAGTGTGCTCTTTTATGCCGATAGTAAGATTCCCGACATTGTCTACTGCCTTACGATTAATGCCTCGAAAATCTTTGGTCCGAGGAAGAGCAACATTTATTAATTTCTCTAAAAAAGCATCCATCCGACTACCACGCAAAGTTACCACAACCCCAATTGGATCTCCTTGTCTGGTTTTAAAAGAGGCAATTGATTGCTTCGCGCCCCTGGTAACTGGCTTTTGACCAGTAATCTTAGCTAGCCGAAGAGATATTTCACTATTTTTATTTTTATCTTTTTTGATCGCTGTTCCTGTCCCAACATTTAAGACAATCTTCTGCATTTTGGGCGCAGCCAGAGCATTTTTATAATGAAATACGCTTTTCATTTTCTCAAAACCTTCTATTTCTTTTTCTTTGACGGTTAAATGTTTCATTAGATTAGTATTGAAATCAAAACTAGCTTGTTATTAATTTTACGTTCGAGGCATGAATTGGCATTTCAATATTTTTCATACTTCCTTTTTCCCCAGACTTCCTTGGACGCTGATGTTTTTTCATCAGATTCGCCCCTTCTACGATAACTTTGTTCTCCCGCACCAAAACATGCACAATTTTACCTTTTTTGCCTTTATCTTTACCCGTTATGATTATTATATTATCTCCTTTTTTTATTTTCATGTATTTAAATGACTTCCTGCGCTAAAGAAATTATTTTTTGAAATCCCTTCTCGGCCAGTTCTCTCGGGATTGGTCCGAAAACCCGTCCAGCTTTTGGATCCAGCTTTCCTTTTTCTAAAAGAACTACTGCATTGTCATCAAAGCGAATATAAGATCCATCGATCCTTCGATAGGCGCTCCGGGTGCGAACAACGACTGCTTGATGCACATCTTTCTTTTTCACTCCCTTTCTAGGACTTGCCACTTTTACAGCAATAATAACTAGTTCACCCAAAGAAGCGTATCTCTTTTTTGAAGACCCCAAAACCTTAAACACTTTACCGATTGTGCCCCCCGCATTATCTGTTATTTTTACCCATGTTCCTGCTTGAATCATAAAATTACTTGTTAACTTTTCCGCCCGAGGCGGATCCGTCTAGGACGGAAAATCTTTTATCTTTGGAAATTGGTCTCGTCTCAACTATTTCTACCCTATCTCCTACTTTATACTTATTTTCCTCATCATGCGCCTTATATTTTTTGCTCACTTTATAAAATTTCCCATATAATGGATGTTTAATAAATCTGGAAACAGAAACGATAACCGTCTTTTGCATTTTATCTGAAACAACCACCCCCTTTAGGAATTTCCCTTTGTTCTCTGTATTTTTTTCTTGTATTTTCTTTGTCATTTTAATAAATTATTTTTTACTATTTAATTCAGTCAAGATACGAGCGATCTCTTTCCTTAAAGTTGAAAGTTCTTTCACGTTTTTTGATTTTGAACCTTCCGCCTTGAATCTTATAACTCTCGCATTTTCTCGTAAAATAGCAAGCTTTTTCTTCAGCTCATCTTTTCCAATATTTTTTAAATTGTCTTTTTTGTTTTTCATTGTTTATGAGCCCTAGAAATAATTCTCGCTTTAATCGGCAGTTTACTGCCCGCTTTTCGTAATGCTTCACGGGCAATACTTTCTTCCACCCCATCGACTTCAAAAATAATCCGCCCCGGAAAAACATCAAAACAATATCCTTGGGGATCTCCTTTTCCTTTTCCCATTCCCATTTCCGCCGCTTTAGCAGTATAGGGGCGATCTGGAAAAATACGAATCCAGTACTTACCAGCCTTGGTAAGAGTTCGAGAAATTACCTTTCGGGCAGCCTCAATCTGAGTTGATTTTATCCGCGCTTGAGTTTCGGATTTAAGACCATAAGAACCAAAAGACAATTTCGTACCCCGAGTATCTGGTGATACCGCTTTTGGGTTACTCCGCTGGGTTTGCCACTTTCTAAATTTTACTTTCTTGGGAGTTAACATAAAAATTAATCAGATTTGATTTTATTTTCTAATGATTCACCTTTTTTTGTATTTTTATCAGCAAAAATTTTACCCCGATAAATCCAAACCTTTATCCCAACAACACCGTAAGACAAAGTGGCTCGCTCTCGTTTGAAATCTATGTCTGCCCGGAAAGTCTGAAGCGGAATACTTCCACGTTTTATCTCTTCGGTCCGAGCAATATCCGCTCCGCCCAATCTTCCTGAAAGAACTATTCTTGCCCCTTCTACTCCCCGCGCAGTCATAACTTTTTCAATAATTGTTTTAATAACCCGACGATAAGGCATTCTCTTCTCTAATCCTTCAGTAATCATATAGGCAACAATGGCAGCATCCGCCTCTGGATTTGAAACTTCAATAATTTCAAGTTTAAAATCTTCCGGCCTGGGAAGCTTTAATTTGTCCATTTTTTTTAAAATATCTTCTTTGAGTTTGGTTGCTCCTTCACCATTTCGTCCAATAATTAGTCCAGGACGAGAAGTCTTAATAATAAATCTGGTGGCTTTTCTACTTCTCTCAATTTCAATTGTAGAAATATACATCCCACGCAATTTCTTTTCCAAATATTGACGAACTAAAACGTCCCCCTTTAGATAAAATACATATTTCTTCGAATCAGCAAACCAACGACTTTTCCAGTCTCTGAGGATTATTAATCTATGCGCATATGGATGGACTATTTTTGACATAAAGTTAAAGTTAGATGACTGGTGCGTTTATTTATCCTATGTCCTGTCCCCATCGCCGCTGGCATCATTCTTTTCATCGTTATCCCCTTATCTACTCGTAATTCTTTGATAAATAAATTTTCTGTGTTGACTCCCATTGATTTTGCATTAGAAACTGCAGAGAGTAAAAGTTTTTTTATTGGCAAGCCAGCTCGTTTTGCTAAAAAATCAAGCTCCGCTATCGCTTCATTGACACTTTTTCCCTTTATCAGTGAAGCAACTAAGCGAACTTTTCTCGGAGCCTGTCTGTAATTTTTTAAAAATGCTTTCATATCGATAAATTATAAAGTTTGTAAAATAAATTATTTTTTACTACTCTTAGCATCAGTTGCAGCTGCAGTTGCTCCCTTAGCCGCCGCTATTTCCGCCTCTTGTTTTTTTTGTTCAAGTTCTTTTTGCATCTTTCCGCCATGTTTCGTAAATTTCCTGGTCGGAGAAAATTCTCCCAATCGATGACCCACCATATCTTCAGTCACTAAAACTTCGACATGAGTTTTTCCATTATGCACACCAAAAGTAAAGCCCAGCATTTCTGGAGAAATGACACAAGCTCTCTTCCAAGTCTTAATGGTTGGAGTCTGAAGCGGATTTTTGCCAGCAATTTTTTGTAAAAGCTTCTCATCCACATATATACCTTTTTTTATTGATCTGGTCATAATTTATATAAACAAAAAGCTCCTAACGAGCTTGATTTCATATTAGCAAATATGAGTAAAATGTCAAACCCTCGTAAATTAAAGTGAGGGTCCCGGTGTTCCAGTACCCTCACGAAAACCCTTCACCAACCCAGACCACGAACCGGGGACGACGTTTTTTCCCAAGCTTTTCTCTCCGCCCGACGTTGACACATCCGACCGAGAGATTTTTTCCTTCTATTCTTAATTCTGATACTACTCACCCCCTTTCCATTTTTGTGAGCTATTAGGTGTTGTTGACAAACATCAAGCACGCCTGCGCGCTCGATGTTCCTTGAAGGCTTTTGCGTGCCTTCTGAGTTTGTAACGACGACGTATCCGCGCCGCCATCTTTTGACTAGACGTACCAATCACCTCCTTCTGTAGTCTCTCACCAACAGACTACTGTTGTTGTTTGTTGCATATTCATCTATATTTATACAACTTATAGAAAATAAAGCAAAAAGAAAAAGTGGATAAATACAACCCCCTTAGTCCCCCTTATCAGGGGGATTCGCACTTCCCCTCCCTTGATAAGGGGAAGATCCGCTATATGAAAAAGTCAAGCATTTCTGTAAATGGTTTTGTGCTTTAGCATCATCCAGACAATGTTCACCATTTGTCTGCGCAAGCAGACGAGCGCTTGGCTTTTTGATTTGCCCTCTG
>Ga0209211_10001248_pt1 | contig 48899 bp, 48 predicted proteins | sample RifGroA2_FD_183992 | JGI IMG/M metagenome (GOLD analysis project Ga0209211, IMG submission 183992) | Groundwater microbial communities from Rifle, Colorado, USA - Groundwater A2 (SPAdes) (version 2) | ecosystem: Environmental > Aquatic > Deep subsurface > Groundwater | place: Rifle, Colorado...
CGTGGCGCATCAGGTCATCCTTCTTCAGATATAACAGCTTCGCGTTGTCGCGCTCGGCCTCCTTACGCCAGTGTTCGAATGCCGCACCGTTGTAGATATCTGCCGGGACGCGGCTGTCGTAGAACGCAAAGATCAGCTCGTCGTCCACCAGCACATCGGGACGGCGCGCCTTGTGCTCCAGCGCCTCGATGTCGGCGATCAGCTTCTGGTTGTACGCAAAGAACGGCGCCTGGGTATTGAACTCGCCGCCGACCAGCGCCTGGCGGATAAACACCTCGCGCGACTCGGCGGGATTCATCGGCCCGTAATGCACGCGCTTCTTCGGGTTCAGCAGCAGGCCATGCAGCGTGCTGCGCTCGTAGGCCACGACCTGCGCGGCCTTCTTCTCCCAGTGCGGGTCGTAATAGTGACGCTTGATCAGATGGTCGCCGGTTTCCTCCAGCCACTCCGGCTCGATACGCGCAACGCAGCGGGCATACAGGCGGTGCGTCTCGGTCAGTTCCGCGGCCATCACCCACTTCGCGCCCTTCTTCGCCAGCACCGAATTCGGCGCGATGATGAACTTGATGCTACGCGCGCCGAGGTATTCGTTGCCTTCGACGCCCTTCATGCCGATGTTGCCGAGCAGGCCGCACAGCAGCGCCTTGTGTATCTGCTCGTAGGTCGCGGGTAACTCGTTCTCGCGCATGCCCATCTCGGTGACCTGCGTGTGCAGTTGCTGGTATAGCTCGCGCCATTCGCGCAAGCGTAGCGGCGACAGAAAATTCTTGCGGCATTCCTCCGCCATCAGGCGGTTGGATTGCTTGTTCGCCACCGCCTGCTGGAACCACGCCCACAGTTTGGGATAGGCGAGGAAATCGGAACGCTCGTCGGCGAAACGCTTGTGTGCGGCATCGGCGGCCTCCTGCCGATCCTGCGGACGCTCGCGCGGATCTTGCACCGACAGCGCGCCGGCGATGATCAGTATCTCGCTCAGGCAATGGTATTGCCGCCCGGCCAGCAACAGGCGCGCGATCTTAGGGTCGAGCGGCAGCTTGGCCAGCTCGTGGCCGATGCTGGTAAGCGCTCGCGCCTCATCGATCGCACCGAGCTCTGCCAGCAACTGATAACCGTCGGCGATCATCCGCGAGCTGGGCGGCTCGATAAACGGGAATTCGGCGATGTCGCCCAGATCGAGCGCGCTCATGCGCAGGATCACCGTCGCCAGCGACACGCGGAAGATTTCCGGGTCAGTGAATTCGGGGCGCTGCGCGAATCCTTCCTCGTCGTATAAACGTATGCACACGCCGCTCATCACGCGCCCGCAACGTCCGGCGCGCTGGTTCGCGGCGGCGCGCGAAATCTTCTCGATATGCAGCTGCTCGACCTTCTGGCGGATGCTGTAGCGGTTCACGCGCGCCAGGCCGCTGTCGATCACGTAACCGATATTGGGCACGGTCAGCGAAGTCTCCGCAACGTTGGTCGCCAGCACCACGCGGCGCATGCCGGAGGTCGGCTTGAACACCTTGTCCTGCTCGGCAGCAGACAGGCGCGCGAACAGCGGCAACACTTCGATACCTTTCGGATGATGCTTGCGCAACGTTTCCGCGGTGTCGCGTATCTCGCGCTCGCCCGGCAGGAACACCAGCACGTCGCCGCGCAAGCCGCCTGCCGCCAGCTCGTCCAGCGCCCCACTCACCGCCTGCGGCACATCCTGCGTATTGCCTTCCTCATCCACCTGCGGCGGACGATAGCGCACCTCGACCGGATAACTGCGCCCGGACACCTCCACCACCTTTGCGCCGAAATGCCGCGCGAAACGATCCGCATCCAGCGTCGCCGAGGTGATGATGAGTTTGAGATCGGGACGGCGCGGCAGCAGCTGCTTCAGATAGCCGAGCAGGAAGTCGATGTTCAGCGAACGTTCGTGCGCCTCGTCGACGATGATGGTGTCGTAGCCGCGCAGCAACGGATCGCGATGTATCTCCGCCAGCAGGATGCCGTCGGTCATCAGCTTGATGCTGGTATCCGCGGACACCTTGTCGTTGAAACGCACCTTGAAACCGACCGCGCCGCCGAGCTCGGTCTTGAGTTCATGCGCGATGCGCGACGCCACGGTGCGCGCGGCCACGCGGCGCGGCTGGGTGTGGCCGATGCAGCCCAACACACCGCGCCCCAGCGCCAGGCATATCTTCGGCAACTGCGTGGTCTTGCCCGAGCCGGTCTCGCCGCATACGATCACCACTTGATACTCGCTGATCGCGCGCGCCAGATCCTCGCGGCGCGCCACCACCGGCAGATCGGCGGGAAACTCGATAGCGCCCAGCGCATCCAGCCGCGCCTTGCGGCGTAGCGCACTTGCAGACAACTCGGCTTTCATCTTCTAGCTCTCATAATGCAAAGGGGATCAGCACGACGCTGATCCCCTGTATGTGGTGGGCCCAGTAGGACTTGAACCTACGACCAAAGGATTATGAGTCCTCTGCTCTAACCAACTGAGCTATGGGCCCGTAAACGGTTTAATTCCCTTCGCTGTCGAGGAAGCTCTTCAGCTTCTCCGAACGCGAGGGATGGCGCAGTTTGCGCAGGGCCTTGGCTTCGATCTGGCGGATACGCTCGCGGGTGACGTCGAATTGCTTGCCGACTTCTTCCAGCGTGTGGTCGGTGTTCATCTCGATGCCGAAGCGCATGCGCAGTACCTTGGCTTCGCGTTGCGTCAGGCTGTCCAGAATGTCCTTGGTCGCGCCGCGCAGGCTCTCGTACACCGCAGCGTCGATAGGCACCGTGGTGTTCTGATCTTCGATGAAGTCGCCCAGATGCGAATCGTCGTCGTCGCCGACCGGGGTCTCCATCGAGATCGGCTCCTTGGCAATCTTCAGGATCTTGTGGATCTTGTCTTCCGGCATTTCCATCTTGATCGCCAGCGTCGCCACGTCCGGCTCGATGCCGGTCTCCTGCATGATCTGGCGCGAGATGCGGTTCATCTTGTTGATAGTCTCGATCATGTGCACCGGGATGCGGATGGTGCGCGCCTGATCGGCGATGGAACGCGTGATGGCCTGACGGATCCACCATGTCGCGTAGGTCGAGAACTTGTAGCCGCGACGGTATTCGAACTTGTCCACCGCCTTCATCAGGCCGATGTTGCCTTCCTGGATCAGGTCGAGGAACTGCAGGCCGCGGTTGGTGTACTTTTTCGCGATGGAGATCACCAGACGCAGGTTGGCCTCGATCATGTCGCGCTTGGCGCGACGTGCACGGGCTTCCCCGTTGGTCATCTGCTTGTTGATGTCCTTCAGATCCTTGATCGGAATGCCGACGCGCGCTTCCAGATTCAACAGGTTCTGCTGCTGCTCCACGATGGCGTGCTGGTAACGCGCCAGCGTTTCGGCGTAAGGCTTCTTCGCCTTCAGTTCCTGCGCGACCCACTCCAGGTTTTCTTCGTTGCCCGGGAATGTCTTGATGAAGTGCGGGCGCGGCATCTTGGCCTTGGTCACGCACATATCCTGGATGCCGCGCTCGCAGCGACGCACTTCCTCGACCAGCCCGCGCATGGTGTCGCACAACGCATCCACCTGCTTGGCGGTGAAGCGGAAGTTCATCAATTCGTCGGAAATGATGCTCTGGCACTTGTCGTACGGTTTGCTGCGATAGCCGTGCTTTTCGTACGCCTTGCCCATCTTGGTGAACTGATCGGCGATAACCGCGAAACGCGCCAGCGCGTCTGCCTTCAACTGCGCCAGATTGGCGGCGGCGGCGGCGGCGGTCGCGGCCTCGTCTTCCTCTTCGTCGACTTCTTCCTCTTCTTCCTCGACTTCTTCCTCTTCTTCCTCTTCTTCGTCGATCACCTCTTCCGGCTCGCTATCGACGAAACCATCGATCAATTCGTCGATGCGCATCTGGTCGGCTTCGACCTTGGCCGCCAGCCCCAGAATTTCGGAGATCGTCGTGGGACACGCGGAGATCGCCTGAATCATGTGCTTCAGGCCTTCCTCGATACGCTTGGCGATTTCGATTTCTTTTTCGCGCGTCAGCAGCTCGACCGTGCCCATCTCGCGCATGTACATGCGCACCGGGTCGGTGGTGCGGCCGAATTCGGAGTCAACCGTGGACAGCGCGGCCTCGGCCTCGGCGGCAGCATCCTCATCGGCGACCGCGGGCGCGGCATCGGTCATGATCAGCGTCTCGGCGTCGGGTGCGACGTCGTACACCTGGATGCCCATGTCGTTGATCATGCTGACCACGCCCTCGATCTGCTCGACTTCGAGCATGTCCGGCAGGTGGTCGTTGATCTCGGCATAGGTCAGGTAGCCGCGCTCCTTGCCCAGCACAATCAGCGACTTCAGGCGCGTGCGGCGCGCCTCGATGTCCTGCTGCGGGTCAACCACCGGCTGCGCGATCATCTCGGCCGATTTCTTGTCCTGTTTTTTCTTGTCGCTAGGCTTTGCCATATCCAGATTCCCAATTGCGTAATGCCGCAGAAAAGCGGCGAATTATACCCGACCCAACCGATTTTTCCCAATCTTTCCCGAGACTTCGTCTCAACGCCCGCCCCGACGGTAAAGCTCCAGTTCCGCATCTGTCAGACTGGACGCACCGCCCTGTACGACCTTGACCTGCAACGCCTGAAACTCCTGGCGGCGCCGATCCCGCTCGAAACTGTTCATCAGACCGGCAAATTCGCCCTCCACATCGAACTCCTCGCCCCAACTCAGCATGTCCGCCTCCGCCGCGGCCAGCGTTCTTTCATGCATCGTGCCCTGAAAATACTGCGCCAGCGCCGGCCCGCTCAACGTCCCATCCGCTTCACGCAACGCCGCCAGCAATGCCAGAACCGCCTCGCCCTCCGCCCCGTCGCCCTGCCATTCGACTGGCAACTGCGCCCCCAGCGCAGGCTGCGCGATCAGGCATTGCAGCAACAACCGATTCCCCGAAGGTGCGGGGCGCCCGGCTTTCCTCGGCGACGGACGCGACGCGCGCGCCACAGGACTGATCTCGTACAGCTCTTCCAGTTCCCCCTGACTCACGCCAGCGAGCGCGGCGACTTCCTTGCGCAACAGCAGCGCCGTCGCCGGCGCGGTGATCGCCGTCAACAAAGGCTTGGCACGCTGCAACAGTTGATTGCGCCCCTCCGGGCTACGCAAATCCAGCCCCGCGCCGATTTCGCGCAACAGATAGGCCGATAGCGGCATCGCTTCCTGCACCCGCTGTTCGAATGCTTCCTTGCCGAACTCGCGAATGAAACTATCCGGATCGTGTTCGACCGGTAAAAACAAAAAGCTGATGCGCTTGCCGTCCTGCAACTGCGGCAACGCATTTTCCAGCGCACGCCAGGCCGCTTTTTGCCCGGCCTTGTCACCATCGAAACTGAACACGATGTGATCGACCATGCGCAGCAACTTCTGCACATGATAGGGCGTGGTCGCCGTACCCAGCGTGGCGACGGCGTATTCCACACCGAGCTGCGCGAGCGCCACCACATCCATGTAACCCTCGACCACCAGCACCCGCTGCATCCCGCGTATCGATTTCTGCGCCTGGAACAGGCCGTACAACTCGCGCCCCTTCTCGAATAGCGGCGTCTCCGGCGAATTGAGGTACTTCGGCTCGCCCTTGTCCAGCACGCGCCCGCCGAAGCCGATAACCTGACCGCGCACGTTGACGATGGGAAACATGATGCGATCACGAAAGCGGTCGTAGCGCTTATGATCTTCCTCATTGACGATCACCAGCCCGGTCTCACTCAAGCTTTCGCTCTGGTAATCAGGAAACGCGGCGGCGAGGCTCTGCCAGCCATCCGGCGCATAGCCAATACCGAAGCGTGCGGCAATCTCGCCGGACAGGCCGCGCCGCTTCAGGTAATCGATCGCGCGCGGCGACTGCTTGAGTTGCTCGCGATAAAAGCGCGTCGCCGTCTGCATCACTTCGTACAGGTCGGGCGCAACCTTCTGAAAATACTCGCCGGCGGGCGAACGCTCGTGCGGCACTTCCATGCCCGCGCCGCGCGCCAGCTCCTCCACCGCCTCGACGAAACCCAACCCGAGATGCTCCATCACAAAGCCGATGGCCGTGCCATGCACGCCGCAACCGAAGCAATGGTAAAACTGCTTGGACTGACTGACGGTGAACGAGGGGGATTTTTCGTTGTGGAACGGACAGCAGGCGACGTAGTTCGCGCCGGCCTTTTTCAGCGGCACATGACGCTCGACCACATCCACGATGTCGAGGCGGTTGAGCAGATCCTGAATGAAACTTTTTGGAATCAAGTCAGCACCTCTTAATACCGCCCGGCAAAAACCGGAAGGCGTCCAACCGGATTGGAATTACTTGGCGAGTTGCGCCTTGATCAGCGCGGAGACTTTACCCATGTCGGCGCGACCGGCCAGCTTGGCCTTGAGCACACCCATCACTTTGCCCATATCCTGCGGGCCGGCGGCGCCGGTCGCAGTTACTGCCTCGGCGACTGCGGCATTGATTTCGTCTTCGCTCAACTGCTGCGGCATGTAGGCCTGCAGCACAGTCATCTCGAACTTCTCGACATCGGCCAAATCCTGACGGCCTGCCGCCTCGTACTGACTGATCGAATCGCGGCGCTGCTTCATCATCTTTTCGATGATGGCGACCACGTCCGCATCCGTCAGCTCAATGCGCTCGTCCACCTCGCGCTGCTTCATCGCCGCGAGCAAAAGACGAATAGCCCCGAGACGCGCCGCTTCCTTGGCGCGCATCGCAGCTTTCATGTCATCGGTAATCTGTTGCTTGAGACTCATGCCGAAACTACCCATACCCACAAGGGATATGACTTAGTACATCTTCGGAGGGAGGGTTTGGCTACGCAGACGCTTGTAGTGACGCTTAACAGCCGCAGCCAGCTTGCGCTTGCGCTCTGCGGTCGGCTTCTCGTAAAACTCGCGGGCACGCAGATCGGTCAGCAGACCGGTCTTTTCCACGGAGCGCTTGAAACGACGCATTGCAACTTCAAACGGCTCATTCTCTTTAACACGTACGGTTGTCATGGACGAACTACCTTCTACCAAAAAATTGAGGGCGCGATTCTAGCAAAACAAGTCAGTCGCCACAACCTGAATTTTGACGCCCGGAAAATGGCGTTACGGGGCGATGGTTACGTCATTTTTAGAGCCATTGGTCTTTGGCAATCGCAGTCACTTAGCCAGCGTCACGCTGATGACGCGCTCAACGTAACTGGAATCCCCAGGATTGCCACCAGTCACCGCACTCGCGCTCACTTCATATACCCACACGTAATTAGTAGCCCCGAGCGCGTCCGTACCCTCGGGGTGAGAAACGGCACCACAAGTCACATTCACAGTAAATGGTGCCAGCGCCCCCCCCAACGTTCCCGCTGCAAAATTTGTAGCGCACGTTGCAGGGGCTGGCGCATTGAATGGGCTGCTTATTACCTGAAAGGCCGCCCACTCGACGCCGGTGCGAGCGGCATGATAAGCGCGCGACCCCATTACATCGAGCGCAGCACTCTGGTGTTGCGTGGTGGAAAGCGTCACCGCGAATGCCCCCAGCGCCGCGATCACCACCAGCAAGAAAATGGCGGAAATGAGACTAAAGCCTCGCTGAAAAGCCTCTCCAGCCGAATTAGATTTTGTCATGGCGGGTTAATCACATGTGTTTCGTTATACAAGCTCACGCTTTCGCCGCCGCTAGTCAGCGTCAACCTCACCACCAACAAACCAAAGCGCGGAAAAACAGCCGTAGAAGGCGTCGCTGGAATTTCGTATTCGATCTGACAAGCGCTCACCTTGTCGGCAAGAATCGGCGGATTTGCTGTCGCGGGAAGAGCTTGCGCCGAATTAACCCCATAACCGGAATATCGCACCAACTGACATGTCCCATCTCCGCCGGCGGAGATGGCGCACGCCCCCCCACCCGGCGCGATGCATGCATAAGTAACCGGACCGCCATCCACGACAGCAAAACGGTGCGCCTCGACTTCCGCAGGCGATGGGAAGCCCGCAACAAGAGTAATCCCCGTCACGGCTGGCGACACACCGCTCACCGCCGCTACCTCACGCAATCTTCCGGCCTGAGTATCATCGTAGGCAATGCTGCTCGACTGCGTACTGCCGATAACCACAACATCACTTACTGCGACAGCCGCCGTTCCAATCAAATCAAAAGACGTATCAACACCATCGAAATCCAAGACATCGCCCGGGCCGGCAGATCGATATCTCCCCCCATCTTTAGTTGGCAGAAATTCAAAGCATGGCGTTCCGCCACACCCCGTAACACGCACGCTATTCGGCACCGCAGTACGCGCATCCCGTGAAATACGTCGCACAGCCGTATCGGCGATATCCGTCAGTTCGGCGCGGCGCGCCACATCCATATATTGCTGGATCGGTGCCTGCAAGAACACCGCGACCATACCGCCGATGATGCCGGTGATAACGATCACCATAATCATCTCGACCAACGTAAATCCCTTGTGATTTTTGCGTAGCGAGCTCATCAGTATCGGGTCCTGTAGCCGGAGATTTGAATCTGGTTCGCCTGCGGGTCGGTAACGGTCACTGTAATGAGCACGGCGCTCGCGGCAGGGGCGCCAATATTGACCGGCGCACCTACCGTCACACTCGCACTATAGCTAGTCAGCCCTGTAACAGGGGTGACGGAATCATTTAGCGCAAAAATCCCCGACGCGGCAGCCATATTGAATCCGTTGTAATCACTCACGATGTGGTATCCCGTCGAGCGATTCTCCTTCGTCACGGCATTAGTCACACCCGATGCCGAAACGAAGTCTTGCAACGCAACCTCTTCCAGCAACGATTCCGCAATCGCCAGCGCCTGCTTGTGTACCAGCGGGTCGGCGCTGTTTCTGGTCGTGACGTTCATCACCGACATAATGCCCGCCAGCGCGGCGCTGACGATCACGATGAACATAATCAACTCGATCAGACTGACGCCGCGCTGCTTTGCCATGCCCGCACCCGATGGTGCGCGAGTCGGCTCGCCCGACACACCGCGCTCCAACGGGGACAACAAACTTCGCACTTTTGCCCCACCCTGTTTTGCCAGCACGGGATTTTGCAGCCACATCTGAATACAGAACTCCCGCATTTGCTCGGACTGAGCCAAACGGGCCAGCATCACCGCCTCGGGTATGGTCGCGCGCACGGAGACTTCAGACATTTGGATCTTCCCCGCGCTTGATTTTCTCCAGCGCCGCAATGTCGAGCTGATCCTTGGAGCGGTTCGCAGCGCGCTTCATGACCAGCAAATCGTCAATGCATGCAATCCAGACCTGCTGTGCGAATAACGCACCCGCCACAGCATTGCGCTTGAGTTGCTCGAATGAAACCTCCGGGCGCACCAGCACATCCACCACGCCGCCGCCAATCTGGGGCTCTCTCAAGGCAAATGCCAGCATTCCTTTTTCGCGATGCCATTGCTCGATCTGACCCGCATTCCGCAATGAGTCTATCGACACCGGGATCGAAGGAGTCAGCCCGAATCGTTTGGCCACATCGATAAACCGCACAAGATTCTCGTCATTCATGGCCAGCACCAGATCGATATCAAAAGTCGAGCGCATGTATCCATGCAACTGCACTGCCAGCCCGCCGACCAGCACATACTCGACTTGCCCTTCCGATAGGGCGCTAAGAAGCTCGGCAGTTTTCATGTCAGCCTCTCCGATGGGGCAGCTCTCAAAGGCTCAATGCACATAGCCCGTCTCCGCCTCAATGGTGATGGCATTGGTCGCGCCGGTGACATTGATGACTTGCCCAGCCGAAGGCCTGCCCAGCGCATTGAAATTGAAGTTCGCGGGAGTCACCGCGAAGGCCGTATTGGCCGGCGCATTAATCACATAGCTTGCCTCGCCGGTCGGCGATTGCAAATCGGTGCCGCAGTCCACCGTGGGCCCCGTCGTCAACGTAACCCTATTCGCGGTGAAGGCCACGCAAACGAAACGGCGCTGCGCAATCGCGGTTTTCTGCGCATAGCGCAACGATGCCTTGACCTCATCGGCGAAACCGCGCGAGCGAAAAACATCCACCTCGAAAAAGCGAGGTGCCGCGACCGCAGCAAGAATACCGGCGATGACGATCACCATAATCAGCTCGACCATGGTGAAGCCTCGCTGCAACTGCAATGAGGGCGCTTCGATTCGACGGAAAGGACTAGGCATCGGGCTATGGCAACAGATATCTATGAGGGGAATCGGCTGACAGTGTAGCAAAATGCACTAACGACGGACAAAAAACAGGGGAGCCGAAGCTCCCCTGTTTTAGTTGGCAGCGATGGGTATCGCAGGCTCAACCCATCCTACGCTTGATTAACCAGCACCTGTTACCGTAAATACCGCACTCGCGGCACCTTGGTTAAGGGTACAAGATGCAGAAGCATTTTGAGATACGGCAGTATCCGCCGACAGATAAGGACCCGTAGTAATGACAGTCGTTCCAAGCGTAAGAGCGGGATCCATAAGACCGCCAAGATCGGCGCAACTATTCACCGTTACACACTTTCCAGCCACTGCCGAATTACCCGTAATCGAACAACCGGCAACGTTAATCGAATTGGCCGACGCCAACCCACCTGCAACGCCCTTAACAGCAGCCGCTTCAGCATCAGAAGACAAATCCACGAACTTCGGCAACGCGGTCGCCGCCAAAATACCCAGAATCACAATCACCATAATCAACTCGATCAGCGTAAAACCCGCTTGCTTCTTCATTTCCATTCTCCTTAAAGTTGAGGTCGTTCCCGACCTCGTCACAGGGCCGCAGCCCTTACAGCATTATCGGCAATTTCACCGAACCCGCCAATCTTGCCGCTGCAAGTTTTTTGGGCAATTCACTATAGCCCCCCATCGGATCGCATGCAAGCGACTATGCCAACGCACGCAACACGAGCAGCAGCAGGGACAGGCTGCCCAGCAACAGCAGCCAGCCGACCCGCCGGGCGTGGCGGGCGACAAATACTTCCACTCCGTCGCGCGGGATATCCAGCTGGCGCTCTGCGCGGCGTGAGGATATCCATTGGTTGGAGGCTTCCTCGATGCCGCGCAACAGGCTGGGACGCAGCCACAGCAGCAGGCCGACGAACAGCGCTGCCGCAGCACCGGTCAGCGAGACCAGCACCAGCGCGTCCAGCAGCCATTCCACCACCGGCAACTTGAGCTTGAGCGGCAACATATGCGGAAGCTGCTGCATCGCCGCCGCTTTGTCGAACAACAAACCGAAATGCACCAGCAGGTAAGCGGCGGCCGCACAAACCAGCATCCCCAGCACCCGGTGATACCGATAAAACCAGGACTCCAGGCTCAGCATCCGATCCGCCGTCCGGGTGAAGTGGCGAGTCGATACCCAGCGGTTCGCTGCACGGCTGATGCGCTCGTAGATATCCGGGCGATAGATCAGCGACAGCGCAATGGCGATGCCGGCCAGCGCCCCGATCAGCAGGAAGATGGCGAGCGAGCGCCACAAAATGAAGTCCACCACCGGGTTGCTGACCATGATTCACTTCTCTCGAAAAATGTTCACTGCGTGCATTGTATGCTCAGAACCACGAATAAGGTTCGACCGGCGCAAACAACGCACCGCTCAAGCTGGCCGGCTCCTGCTGCAACGAAGGGGCGAGCGGCGGCTGATAATCGAGGACGACATGGAAACGCACCCACTTCTTGCCGTCTTTGCCCGGACTGAAATAGTTGGCGTTGTTGGGCACGTAGATCAGGTTGCGCGACTTGAGGTCGAACGCCCAGTTGCCCGGCGCCACGCTGGAAGGCTGCGGATCGTAAAACTCTCCGACATAGTTGTGCGGTTTTTTCTGCAGCCAATCCATCGGGTTGGCATAGGCCATCGCGGGCATATCGGACGGCTTGCCGCGCGTCATGAGTTGGGCGTACTGCAGCGTCAACGCGCTCTGCAACGCAGCCGCCACGCCTTCCATTGCGGCCTTCTCTGCGCGCTCCTGGTAATACAGCGCTCGATCCAGGAATGTCCCACCGAGCACCACCACGATGATGATGACAACGATCAGTTCGATCAGGGTGAAGCCTTTGGAGGATGGCGGCACGAAGGGCTGTCCTCTCCCCCGGCCCCGCTCCCGCAAGCGGGCGAGGGGAGCAGGTTGCGATCCGCGAGCTTCGGTCCGCATTGAAGCAATTCTCGTTGAAACAATCTTCATTTGTGCATCGCCGCCTTGCCCAGATCCCACATCGGCATGAATACGCCGAGCGCCAGGATCAGCACCAGAATTCCGAGGAACACGATCAGGATGGGCTCGATCTGCGAGCTCAGGGTCTTCACCTCGTATTCGATCTCGCGCTGGTACATGTCAGCCACCTCGAACATCAAGCCATCCAGATCGCCGGTCTCCTCGCCCACGGCGATCATCTGCAGCACCACCGGATTGAAAACCCCTGCGGCCATCGCGGTGCGCAGGATGCTCTCGCCGCGCTCTATTCCGGCGCGCATCTCCTCGACGCGGCTGCGCATATAGGCATTGTCCACCACCAGCGCGACCGCATCCATGCCCTGCAGCACCGGCATGCCGCTCTTGAACGACAGCGCGAGACTGCGCGCAAAGCGAGCCAGCGTGGATTTGAAGATGATTTTTCCTGCAATCGGCAGGCGAAGCTTGTAGCGATCCCAGGTGTAGCGGCCGGCCGGGGTGTTGATCCATGCGCGAAACACGACCACCGCGCCAACCCCCAGCGCCAACAGCAGCATCCAGTAATTCACCATGAAATTGGAAAAACCAATCAGCATCTTGGTCATCAGCGGCAGTTCGCTCTTGAATCCGGCGAACACCTTGGCGAAGGCGGGAATCACGAACAGGTTGATGATCACGATCGCGATGCCCATCGCCATTATTACGAAGCTGGGATAGCGCAGCGCGGTCTTGATACGTTCGTTTATCTCGCGTTCGAACTCCATGTGTTCGTACAGGCGCATGAAGGTATCGTCGAGCATGCCGGTCATTTCGCCGACCTGGACCATGCTGAGATAGTACGGAAAGAACACCTCGGGATGACGCCGCATCGCCGAGCTCAACTCGCGACCGCTGTCCAGACTCTCGCGCAGATCCTTTATCACTGCGGCGAAAGCCGGCTTCTGGGTGGATTCCTGCAGGCCGGACAGCGCACGCAGTATCGGCACGCCGGCCTTGAGCAGGGTATACATCTGGCGGCTGAACAGCATCAGGTCCAGTGCTGTGACCGGCTGGTCGGTGAGCCGATGCCGCAGCCGGTCAAGCGCACTGCCCGACACCTTCTCGGTGGCGCTTGCGGCCTTGGCGCGCGACACCGCGATCTCCAGCGGAGTGATGCCGGAATTCATCAATTGCTCGGCAATCGAGCCGCTGTCGTCGCCCTCCAGCGTGCCCTTCACCAGATCTCCGGAGCGGTCGCGTCCCTTGTAGGTAAATACCGCCACCGCTAATCCTCGACCTGATTGCTGACGCGCATAACTTCGGGCACCGAGGTGCGTCCCTGCTGCAACATTTCCATCGCATGATCGAGGATGGACTTGCCGCGCATGTGCTCGCGCGCGGCCTTCATGAAGTGTACCGAGCTGTCATGGGCAGCCGCCTCGGCCAGGGTGCGATTCATTTCCAGCATCTCGTACACGCCCATGCGCCCGTGATAGCCGGTGCCGTTGCAATACGAGCAACCCCGCCCGCTCATGAACCCGACCCAACGATCCGGCGTCACCCCTTCGGACTGCAACCATTCGCCTTCCTGCGGTGTCGGCTCGTAGGGCTGGGCGCAACTGCTGCAAACGCGGCGCAACAGGCGCTGCGCGAGAATAACCTGCACCGAGGAGGCCACCATGAAGCGCGGTACGCCCATGTCCACCAGACGGAACAACGTGCCGGCGGTATCGCGGGTGTGCAAGGTGGAGAACACCAAGTGACCGGTCATCGCGGCGCGCAAGCCGATCTGCGCGGTTTCCGCATCGCGCATTTCGCCGACCAGAATCACGTCCGGGTCCTGACGCAACGCGGAACGCAGCACTCGCGCAAAGGTCAGGTCGATCTTCTCGTTGACCTGCACCTGATTGATACCGGGCAGGCGGTATTCCACCGGGTCTTCGACGGTGATGATCTTCTGGTCGATGGTGTTGATCTCTTGCAGCGCGGCATACAGCGTGGTGGTTTTACCGGAACCGGTCGGGCCGGTCACCAGCACCATACCCGAACTGCGCCGAATGAGTTCGCGGAAGCGCTTCAGCATGTCCGGCGGCATGCCCAACTTGTCCAGCGTCACCATACCGCTGTCCTGCCGCAACAGACGCATCACCACCGATTCGCCGTATTGCGTCGGACAGGTGGCGATACGCACATCCACGCCGTGATCGCGCACCCGCACATGCAAGCGACCGTCCTGCGGCAGACGCTTTTCCGAAATATCCAGACCGGACATCAGCTTGAGGCGCAACACCAGCGCGGGCGCAATCTTGTTGTCGGCCTCCATCTGCAAGTGCATCAGACCGTCGATGCGGAAACGGATGACCACCCGAGATTCCTGCGGCTCGATATGGATGTCGGACGCGCGTATCTGCGTGGCATCCTCGAACATGGTTTGCAGCAACTTCACTACCGGCGCTTCCTCGGCCCCGGCGCTGCCGGCCAGCGCGCCGAAGTCCACATAACTGTCGCCAAGATCCTCGCTCAGCTCCTTCGCCAAGCCGGTGATTTCGTCGGTGCGACGGTAGCCGCGATCGATGCACTCCAGCAACTGCCCCTCGGTGACCACCGAAAGGTTGATGTCGCGTTTGACGATATGGGAAATCTGGTCGAAAGCCGTCAGGTCGGTCGGGTCGGCCATGCCGATCTGCAACATGCCGTTGCGCTCTTCCAGCACAATCGCGCGGAAACGCCGCGCCTGGTTCTCCGGCAACAGCCGCACCAGATCGTGGTTGATGTTGAAGAACTTGAGGTTGATGTAGGGAATGTTGAGCTGCTTGGCGAGCGCCTCAGAGATTTGCTCCTCGGTCACCAGCTTATTATCGACCAGCACGCGCCCCAGCTTGCGGCCGCTGATACGCTGCTGATCGAGTACCATCTTGAGCTGGTCGAGCGTGATGAGTTGTTGCTGTACCAGCAAATCGCCTAAGCGAACCTTCTCCGGACGCGCCATAATTCTTCCCTGAAATGAATCGTCTCTTGCCATGAGAGACATGCGGCGGCGAAGTTAGCCTTTTTTATCCACACTGACAAGCTTTAATCCGATGTTCAACGTCATCCTCTACCAGCCTGAAATTCCGCCCAACACCGGCAACGTCATCCGCCTGTGCGCCAACACCGGCTGCCAGTTGCATCTCATCAAACCGCTGGGCTTCACGCTGGAGGACAAGCAGCTGATCCGCGCCGGCTTGGACTATCACGAGTTCGCGACGCTGCGCGTACACGACAGCCTGACGGATTGCCTGGCGTCGCTGGGCGAAACGCGGGTGTTCGCGCTCACCACCAAGGGCTCGACACCGTTTCAGCTCGTCGAGTATCGGCGCGGCGACGCCTTCCTGTTCGGCCCGGAAAGCCGCGGCCTGCCCGCCGAAGTATTGGAACAGTTCGATGCCGGACACTGCCTGCGCCTGCCTATGCTGCCGGACAACCGCAGCCTGAACCTGTCGAACACCGTCGCAGTGACGGTGTTCGAAGCGTGGCGACAATGCGGATTCGAGGGGGCGGCGGATATATCGTAGGGCATGGCGTAACAAAGTCAGGCAATCCACTATCCAGCAAGCAGGATGTGGAATTGACACCGCCGTGCCCTACGGTGCATCCCTGAGAAAGATTTCCAGCAGATCGTTCAAAAACCGCTGTCCTTGCAGCGTCGGTGCGATACGCGTCCCGTCGCACACCAGCAACCCGCGTTGCTCGGCCTGCTCCAGTTCTCGACGTATCACCAGCAGCGGCAGGCTGGTGCGCTCCTGGAACAGCGCGCTGTCGAAGCCTTCGGTCAGGCGTAGCGCGTTCATCATGAACTCGAACGGCAGATCCGCCGCCGCAACCTCGTGCTCCTCCTGCACCGGCGCATCGCGCGACACGGCATCGAGATAGGCCTGCGGCTGCTTGTAGCGCATCTGGCGCAACACCTTGTCCGGAAAACTCAGCTTGCTGTGCGCACCCGCGCCTATGCCTAGATAGTCGCCGAACTGCCAGTAGTTAATATTGTGCTTCGCACGGCGCCGCGCAAATGCCGAGGTCTCGTAATGCTCGTAGCCCTGCTGCGCCAGCAATTCCTCGATGCGCTGCTGCATCTCCGCGCTGGCATCGTCGTCCGGCAGCGGCGGCGGGTTGCGGTGGAACAGCGTGTTCGGTTCCAGCGTCAGGTGGTAGCAGGACAGGTGCTGCGGCGCGAACGACAGCGCGGTCTGCACATCCTGCAACGCTTGCTCCAGCGTCTGTTGCGGCAGCGCATACATCAAGTCGAGGTTGATGTTATCGAAATGCTGCTGTGCGATGACTATCGCGCGCTTCGCCTCGTCGGCGGAATGGATGCGGCCCAGCACCTTGAGATGCGTATCGTCGAAACTCTGGATGCCCAGCGACAGCCGGTTCACCCCCGCATCTCGATAGGCCGCGAAGCGCTCCGCCTCGACCGTGCCCGGATTCGCCTCCAGCGTGATCTCGGCATCACCGCTTAGCGGCAGCAGCATGCGCACCTGGCGCAGGATTTCGGCGACGCTCTCGCCGCTCAACAAACTGGGCGTCCCGCCGCCGAAGAACACCGTATAGACCTTGCGCCCCCATATCTGCGGCAACGCCAGTTCCAGATCGCGCACCAGCGCGGCGACGTATTGCTCTTCCGGAAAGGCGATACGAGCCTCGTGCGAATTGAAGTCGCAATAGGGACACTTGCGCACGCACCACGGAATATGGATGTACAGCGACAGCGGCGGCAGCGCCTGGAAATTCACGGACTGCGATTTGAGTCCGACGGGAAGTAAGGGATGAGTGGTCATGGTGCGAGGTGCGCCGCGCGCACCGATGGTTGGGGATGCGCGGACCGCACCCTACAGCTTCAGTTTCTCCAGCAGCACCTTCAGCGCCTTGGCGCGGTGGCTGAGTTGCGCCTTTTCGTCGTGATCCAGTTCGGAGCTCATCCTGTCGAGCTCCGGCAGCCAGAACATCGGGTCGTAGCCGAAGCCGCCGTCGCCGCGCTCTTCGTGCGCGATCATGCCATGCCATTCGCCTTCGGCGATCAGCGGTTGCGGATCGTCGGCATGGCGCACCAGCACCAGCACGCAGTAGTAGTGCGCATGGCGGTCGGTCATGCCCTGCATCTCGTGCAGTAGCTTCTCGTTGTTGCGCGCATCGGACTTGGGGTTGTCGCCGGCGTAGCGCGCCGAGATCACACCGGGCGCGCCGCCCAGCGCGTCGACGCAGATGCCGGAGTCGTCGGCCAGCGCCGGCAGGCCGCTCTCGCGGCTGACGTGTCGCGCCTTGGCCAGCGCATTCTCGACAAAGGTGCAGTGCGGCTCTTCGGCCTCGGAGATGCCCAGTTGCGACTGCGTCAGCACCTCGATGCCGAGCGGCGCCAGCATGCGCTGGAATTCGCGCAGCTTGCCCTGATTGTTGGAGGCGATGACCAGTTTCTGCATGGCGTTATGCGGTCAGCGCCGTCCGCTGCATCTCGACCAGTTGGGCGATACCGTTCTTCGCCAGCTCCAGCAGCGTATCCATCTCTTCTCGCGAGAAGGGATGGCCCTCGGCCGTGCCCTGCACTTCGACGAAGTGGCCGCTGCCCAGCATCACGACGTTCATGTCGGTGTCGCAAGCGGAGTCTTCGACGTAATCGAGATCGAGCACCGGCGTACCTTCGTAGATGCCGACCGAGATCGCGGCGACGAAATCCTTCAGCGGATTCTCTTTCACCAGGCCTTGTTCCATCAGGCCGCTCACCGCGTCGTGCAGTGCGACGAATGCGCCGGTGATGCTGGCGGTGCGCGTGCCGCCGTCGGCCTGGATCACGTCGCAGTCGAGCTGGATGGTGCGCTCGCCCAGCTTGCCCAGATCGACCACGGCGCGCAGGCTGCGGCCGATCAGGCGCTGGATCTCCTGAGTGCGGCCGGACTGCTTGCCCTTGGCGGCCTCGCGGCTCATGCGACTGCCGGTGGATCGCGGCAGCATGCCGTATTCGGCGGTCACCCAGCCCTCGCCGCTACCCTTTTTGTGCGGCGGCACGCGCTCCTCGACGCTGGCGGTGCAGATGACCTTGGTGTCGCCGCATTCGATCAGCACCGAGCCTTCGGCGTGTTTGGTGTAGCGGCGGGTGATGCGGATGTCGCGCAACTGATTGGATTGTCTTTCGCTTGGACGCATGTTCTTAAATACTCCGGATAAAATGATGTAGGGGTACGGCGTGCCGTGCGGGTGCCCGCACAAAAGTTTCTCGTACCCCTTCGTTCAATGAATTTCGAGGATGTGACAGACCGGATCGATGCTGTCGTGCGCGGCCTCGCTGTCGCCCCAGCGTATCGCAAGGCCGGTGACATTGTCGGAGTGGCCGCTCTCCCGCTCCAGTGCGCGCGCGACCAAGCCGTCCAGCACTTCCGTAACGGGGCCTGTCGCAAAAGCCTTGATGAATTCATCGTCGAGAAACGGCCCCCACAGGCCATCGCTGCCGAGCAGCAGGACATCGCCCGAGCATAGCGCCACCGGCTCGCCGGGCTCCATGTAGAACATGTCACTCTGGCCGCCGAGGCAGTTGGTGATCTGGTTGCGCTGAGGGTGAACACGCGCCTCCTCGGGGGTGATGACTCCCCATTCCATCCATTGATAGACCATCGAATGGTCATGGGTGCGCGCCTGTATCTTGCCGTCGCGCAACAGGTACAGACGGGAGTCGCCCGCGTGTCCCCAGTACATCTTGCCGTCCTGGATCAGTGCGGCCACGCAGGTCGAGCCGGGAAAGCCGCCCTTGGCTGGATCGTGCGGGAACTTCATGATGCGTTCGTTCGCTTGTTTCATCGCCTCGCCGATGAATCGCTCGGGCGCTTCGATGCACGGGTGCGCTTCGATCCCGAACTGCTCGGCGAAAGTATCAATGATCAGCCCGGCCGCCACCTCGCCGTGCAGGTGCCCGCCCATGCCGTCGGCCAGCACCAGCAGCAGCGCATCGCCGGTATAGGCGTAGGCGACGCGATCCTGATTATATTTGCGGTTGCCAATGTGGCTGGCCTGATGAACCGAGAACTTCATGAGCCGGGGAATGAATTGAAAGTTGCCAATCGTAATATAATGCGCGCTTTCAGCACAGTCATTTGTTTGGCTGTCACTTTTCGGACGCATTTCCCATGATCCTTAGCATGACCGGCTACGCCACCACCGGCGCGGAACTCGACAGCGGTTCGCTGACGCTGGAGCTGCGCGCCGTCAATCACCGCTATCTGGACATTCAGCTGCGCATGCCAGACGAGCTGCGCGCCTTCGAGGGCGCGATGCGCGAGGCGATCTCCGCCCAGTTGCAGCGCGGCAAGGTGGAATGCCGCATCAATTACGCGGCGCGCTCGGCGCAAAGCGGCGCGACGCTGAGCCGCGACCTGCTGCAGCAGCTGACCGACTGGAACCGCGAGGTGCAGGCCGCGCTGCCGGATGCACGCAGCTTGAGCGTGGCCGACGTGCTCAAGTGGCAAGGCGTGCTGGAGACGCCCTCCGCCTCGGCGGACGAGTTGCGCGGCGCGCTGCTCGGCCTGCTGCAGGAGGCGCTGCAGGAATTCTCGGCCTCCCGCGCCCGCGAGGGGGAGAAACTGAAGGATTTCCTGCTGCAACGCGTGGAGAAGATCGAGGCGTTGCGCGAAGGCGTGATGCCGCATGTGCCGGCGGCCATCGCCGCCTACGAACAGAAGCTGACCGCGAGGCTGCGGGAGGCGCTGCAAAACACCCCAGCAAGCGATCTGTTCGACGAACGCATCCGCCAAGAGATCACGCTGTTCGCCAGCAAGATCGATGTCGACGAGGAACTGTCCCGGCTGGCTAGCCACCTGACAGAGATGCGCCGCATCCTGGCGCAGGGCGGCGCGGTCGGCAAACGACTGGATTTCCTGATGCAGGAACTGAACCGCGAGGCGAATACGCTCGGCTCGAAGTCGGTCGATGCGGAAGTCTCGCGCAGCGCGATGGAGATGAAAATCCTGATCGAGCAGATGCGCGAACAAATTCAAAACCTGGAGTAAAAGATATGTCCGGAAATCTGTTCATCGTCAGCGCGCCGTCCGGCGCGGGCAAGACCAGCCTGGTGCGCGCGCTGCTCGAAATCAATCCGCTGATCAACCTGTCCGTCTCCTACACCACGCGCAACCCGCGTCCCGGCGAGACCGACGGCAGGGACTACCATTTCGTCAGCCGCGAGACCTTCGTCGCGATGATGAAGAACGGCGAGTTCCTCGAGAGCGCGGAGGTCTACGGCAACATGTACGGCACGTCGCAGCGCTGGATCGAAAAGGAAATCGAACAGGGACGAGACATCCTGCTGGAGATCGACTGGCAGGGCGCGGCGCAGGTGCGCCGCCTGTTCCCGCACTGCATCAGCATCTTCATCCTGCCGCCGTCGCTGGAAGCGCTGGAACAGCGTCTGAAGGGCCGCGGCAAGGACAACGACGAGGTCATCGCGCGGCGCATGGCGGCGGTGCGCGACGATGTCGCCCATGTCGCCGAATTCGACTATGTTATTATCAACGACAATCTGAACGAGGCGTTGCGCGAGCTGAACGCGGTGGCTCTGGCCGCCAGAGTGCGCGGTTCGGCGCAGTTGTCCCGTCATCAGGAATTGATCAACCAGTTACAGCATCCGGAGTAAACACCATGGCCCGTATCACTATCGAGGAATGCCTCACCTTTATCCCCAACCGTTTCGAACTGACCTTGGCAGCCGCCTATCGCGCTCGCCAACTTGCAAACGGCGCGACCCATCTGGTCGAGGAAAGCAAGGACAAGCCCACCGTCATCGCGCTACGTGAAATCAGCGAAGGCAAGGTCGGCAAGGAAATCCTGAACCGCGGTCAAGCCTAAATTGATTCTGCATGGCCGACGCGGATCTACTGCTCGAAGAAGTCTCTGCCTATCTCAAGCCGCAGGACGTCGAACACGTCCGTGAGGCCATCGAATTCAGCCGGGCCGCGCACGAAGGACAGTTGCGCAAGTCCGGCGAACCTTACGTAACCCACCCGATCACCGTTGCCCGCATCCTGACTAGCCTGCACATCGACGTGCAGGCTATCGTCGCCGCGTTATTGCATGACGTGGTCGAAGACACCGACATCACCGGCGACGACATCGCCGCGAAGTTCGGCAAACCTGTTGCAGAGCTGGTAGACGGCCTGAGCAAACTGGATCGCCTGCAGTTCGAGACCCGCGAGGACGCGCAAGCGGAGAACTTCCGCAAGATGCTGCTGGCGATGGCGCGCGATGTGCGCGTCATTCTTATCAAGCTGGCGGACCGGCTGCACAACATGCGCACGCTGGAATCGATGGAACGCGAGAAGTGCGAGCGCATCGCGCGCGAGACGATGGACATCTACGCGCCCATCGCCAATCGCCTCGGCCTGCACGACATCTATCACGAACTCGAAGACCTGAGCTTCAAGCACTTGCATCCGAACCGCTATGCGGTGCTGTCCAAGGCGCTCAAGGTCGCGCGCGGCAACCGCCGCGAGGTGGTCAGCAAGATACTCGTCGCGATCTACCAGCGCTTGGGCGACCAGCATATCCAGGCCGACGTGACCGGCCGCGAGAAGGACATCTACAGCATCTACAAGAAGATGCAGTCGAAATCGCTGGCCTTCGCCGAGGTGCTCGACATCTACGGCTTCCGCGTGCTGGTCGATGACGTGCCCTCCTGTTACGTCGCGCTGGGTGCGCTGCACGGGTTGTACAAGCCGATCCCCGGCAAGTTCAAGGACTACATCGCGATCCCGAAGGTGAACGGCTACCAGTCGCTGCACACCACGCTGTTCGGCCCGTTCGGCACGCCGATCGAGATCCAGATCCGCACCCACGAGATGCACCGCATCGCCGATGCCGGCGTCGCGTCGCACTGGCTGTACAAGAGCGGCCACGAATCCATCAACGACCTGCACAAGAAGACTCACCAGTGGCTGCAAGAACTGCTGGAGAGTCTGAGCCAGAGCAGCGACTCGTCCGAGTTCCTGGATCACCTGAAGGTCGATCTATTCCCGGACGAGGTGTACGTGTTCACGCCCAAGGGCAAGATCATGTCGCTGCCGCGCGGGGCGACGGCGGTGGACTTCGCTTATAACGTGCACACCGACATCGGCAATCGTTGCATCGCCGTCAAGGTCAACCACGAGCTGGTTCCGCTGCGTACCGAGCTGCGCAACGGCGACCGCGTCGAAGTCATCACCGCGCCGCATGCGAAACCCAACCCGGCCTGGCTGGGCTACGTCGCGACCAGCAAGGCGCGCGGCCATATCCGCCATTTCCTGAAGACCATGCAGTCGGGCGAATCCGCCCAGCTCGGCGAGCGCCTGCTCAGCCAGGCGCTGCACGCGCTCGGCACCAAGCTGCAGGACATCGGCGACACACAATGGAACAAGCTGCTGCGCGACACCGGCGTCAAGACCCGGCAGGATATCCTCGCCGACATCGGCCTCGGCCGCCGCCTGAACATGGTGGTCGCCCGCCAGCTAGCCAACATCGGCGAGACCGCAGCGGGCGAAGTCGCGCCGAACGCGGTGATCACGATCCACGGCACCGAAGGCATGGCGGTGCAGTTCGCCAAGTGTTGCAGCCCCATCCCCGGCGACCCGGTCATCGGCATCATCAAGAGCGGGCAGGGACTGGTGATCCACACCCACGACTGTCCGACACTGCGCCGCGGCCACAGCACGGGCGAGCAGTGGCTGGACGTGGTGTGGGACAAGAACATCAACCGCTCTTTCGATGTCGGCATCAAGCTGATGGTCGCCAACCAGCGCGGCGTGCTGGCCAAGGTCGCCGCCGCGATCGCCGTGGCGGAGTCCAACATCAGCAACGTCAGCTTCGTCAACGAGGGCGAATACACCGCGCTGCACTTCACACTGGAAGTAAACCACCGCCTTCACCTCGCCAATGTGATGCGCAGCCTGCGCAAGATCCCCGAAGTGGTGAGGATCGTTCGCGTGAAAAACGCGGGATAACCCCCTCCTCGTTTACACAGGGACCGTCCTGCCACCGTTCCGCACTTGGACGAGCTCCCTGCCCCTTACGCAAAGTCGCCGGGCGCACCGCCACAAAATTCCAGCAGCCGAAGCATCGCCGATGCCTTGTCCAGCGTCTCCTGATATTCCGCACCACATTGCGAGTCAGCAACGAGGCCGCCACCGGCCCAGCAGCGCACGACGCCATCCGAGTAAACAAGTGTGCGGATCGCGATATTGGTATCCATGTTGCCATCGAAGCCGAGATAGCCAATCGCCCCGCAATACACGCCACGCCGATCCGACTCAAGCTGCTCGATAATCTCCATCGCACGCTGCTTCGGCGCGCCGGTCACCGAGCCGCCGGGGAAACAGTCGCGCAACAGGTCGAGCGCATCGCGCCCCTCCGCCAGCTCGCCCTCCACGGTGCTGACCAGATGATGCACGTTTGCGTAGCTCTCGACCTCGAACAGCTTAGGCACCCGCACCGAACCGGGTACGCAGCTCTTGCCCAGATCGTTGCGCAGCAGGTCGACGATCATGAGATTCTCGGCTCTATCCTTGGGATGTGTCCTCAATTCGTCGGCAAGAAGGCGGTCGCTCTCGGCATCTCCGCCACGCGGTCTCGTCCCCTTGATCGGCTTGGTCTCCACATGACCAGCCCGCACGCTGAGGAAACGTTCCGGCGAAGCACAAAGGATCTGCGCATGCGGAAAACTCAGGAATGCAGCATAGGGCGCCGGACTGATTCGGCGCAGTTCCAGATACGCATCGAGTGCATCGCCAGAGGCCTGCGCGCTGAAACGTTGCGCGAGGTTGACCTGGTAGCAGTCGCCCGCCTGCAGATAGCCCTGCACGGCATCGAATGCGACGCGGTAAGACTCTCGGTCGAAGTTGGATGCGATACGGCCCTGCACCCGGAAGCTGCCGGACGACACAGGGACGCCATCTTGCAAGCGCTTCAGGATTTGAGGCAACAACACATCGGTCTCGGCATAACGCCGGTGGGACACCAGCCTTGCGGTCTTTTTCCGGTGATCCAGCACCAACGCCCAATCATAAAGCCCGACGGCCATCAGGGGCAGTTGCTCGCGGTCCCGTGCCTTGTCCGGCAAACGCATCATGTTCCGCGCCAGATCGTAACTCCAGTAGCCCAGCGCCCCACCCGCGAACGGCACTCCCTCGACGGGAGCAACGGAAGCGCCGAGTTCGGCACGAAGCAACACAAACGGATCTCCATCCTCCTCGCCCTTCAACGCAATGGAGCGCTGCGGCGCAGCGGTCAGGATGTCGTAACGCGACATGCCGCCGCTATCCAGCCAGACAGCCCATGGCAGATCGGCGATGGCGGCGAAGTAATGACCGGCATCGCTACAATAGGCTAGTTCGACTGCATAGAAGCTCATCGCGTTATCGAGGGCGGATTCAGTTCGAGGAAACCAGAATACGACGGGAATTCAAGGGGCACAAAGCCTATCACAAGCGCCTGCGGCGGTGATGGAATAGAACAACACGCCAATACTCGATTGGCGAAAAAACGCACGCACCCGGACTCTGTGCGCTCGAAAAACAGAAGCGGACTCGGTGCGCCCGAAAAACAAACGCAGTGCGGCAACTCCCCCAATGCTCATGCATCCGGGAGCAACCACGACACGACTATCAAGCCGACCCGATTGCGGGAGCTGCCGGCAAGCAGCCCCTCCCGCACACCATTACCATCGACCAGGCCAAAACTCCCGCGACCCGACCGCGACTGGCAGTACTATCGGATGGCTGCGCCACACCGTGCCAGGTGTCGCACCGCCACAGCGACATCCCCGATCAGTTCGGCTTGCCGATACCCGGTGTGGGAAAAGGCCATGTAGCCGCCGGACGCACAGGAGCTGGCGCAGAAGGAGCCGGTGCTGGAGCTGCCGGTTTCGCCGCGACCACAACAGGAGCAGGAGCTGCTGCCGGTTTGGCTGCGACAGCCGGTGCTGCCTTCTTGGCCACTGGCTTCGCTGCTACCACCTTTTTAGCTACAGGCTTCTTGGCGGCGACAACTTTCTTCGCTGCCGGTGCTGCCTTCTTGGCCACCGGCTTCGCTGCTACCGCCTTTTTAGCTACAGGCTTCTTGGCTGCGACAACCTTCTTCGCTGCCGGTGCTGCCTTCTTGGCCGCTGGCTTCTTCGCTGCTACCGCCTTTTTAGCTACAGGCTTCTTGGCGGCGACAACTTTCTTCGCTGCCGGTACTGCCTTCTTGGCCGCTGGCTTCTTCGCTGCTACCGCCTTTTTAGCTACAGGCTTCTTGGCGGCGACGACTTTCTTCGCTGCCGGTGCTGCCTTCTTGGCCGCTGGCTTCTTCGCTGCTACCGCCTTTTTAGCTACAGGCTTCTTGGCTGCGACGGCTTTCTTCGCTGCCGGTGCTGCCTTCTTGGCGGCTGGCTTGGCTACTACTTTCTTGGCTGCCGGCTTTGCAGCTGCCGCCTTCTTTGCTGCTGGTTTAGTTTTCTTTTCTGCTGCCATTTCAACCTCCTTGAGATAATGAAAGTTAACGAAATACAACACCTGCGACTACCACCCCCAGCATACCGCACCGCGGCATGTCCGAAGCCTTTTAACGACTAGGCTGGAGTCTTTTTCCAGCCTAGTCGATTGGCTATACAACATTGACCAGCGACCGAGCCAGCATTTTTCTGACTCGATCGATTGGCCATGTCTAGTTAACCAGCGATCTTGATCGTCCCATTAAAACAGTCTGACCACAAGACAACGCGCCACCGTTTGATACGGTGACGCGTCTGTCAGCAAACTCCCACGCTCCGCCCACACTTTCGTCGGAGCACTACAGGCCTGCGCTTCAAAAATTCCTCTTCCGTCATCTCAATCCCAAGACAGAGCGCCTTTGCGCTGATACTCAGCAATGCGGGTTCGAAAAATTTCTTTTGGCTACGGCCAGACGGAAAAGCCGTCTTTAACCTGCTGCGCAGGTTAGCCTTCACCGAACGAATTTCCAGCCTCAGTCCCACGACAACGCGCCCCCGCTTTGATACTCGGTTACGCGAGTTTCAAAGAAATTCTTTTCTTTCTTCAAGTCGATCATTTCGGCCATCCAGGGAAACGGATTGGTTGCACCCGGATACAAGGTGTCGACACCAATTTGCTGGCATCGGCGGTTCGCGATAAAGCGCAGGTATTCCTTAAACATACCGGCATTCAGCCCCAGCACGCCGCGCGGCATGGTGTCTTCGGCGTAAGCATATTCCAACTCGACGCCTTTCTGGAACAGGCCGCGGATTTCTTCGCGGAATTCCGGCGTCCACAAATGCGGGTTTTCCATTTTGATCTGGTTGATCACATCCACGCCGAAGTTCAGGTGCATGGATTCGTCGCGCAGGATGTACTGGTATTGCTCCGCAGCGCCGGTCATCTTGTTCTGGCGCCCGAGCGCCAGGATCTGCACGAAGCCAACATAGAAGAACAGGCCTTCCATGATGCAGGCGAACACGATCAGACTCCGCAACAGCGCCTGATCCGCCTCCTGCGTACCAGTCTTGAATGCCGGGTCGGTCAGCACGTTGATGAACGGAATCAGGAACTCGTCCTTGGCGCGGATGCTGGGCACCTCGTGATACATGTTGAAAATCTCGCCCTCGTCCAGCCCCAGGCTCTCGACGATGTACTGATAGGCATGAGTATGGATTGCCTCCTCGAAAGCCTGACGCAACAGAAACTGACGGCATTCGGGGTTGCTGATGTGGCGATAAGTGCCGAGCACGATATTGTTCGCAGCCAGACTGTCCGCCGTGGTGAAGAAACCGAGGTTGCGCTTGACCAGACGGCGCTCGTCCTCGGTCAGTTTGTTGCCTTTCCACAGCGCGATGTCCGCGGTCATGTTCACTTCCTGCGGCATCCAGTGGTTCGCGCAGGCGGCGAGATATTTCTCCCAAGCCCACTTGTACTTGAACGGCACCAACTGGTTCACGTCGGCGCGCGAATTAATGATCGCCTTGTCCTCGACGCGCACGCGGCCTGTAGCAGGCGCGACATCCATTTGCAGACTGTCCGCACGCGTCCCGGCAGGGGCATCGCCATAAGCCGCATGCATCGCACCAAACGGTATCGCGGACGGCTTGATGTCTTCTTCGAATGTCAGCATATTGTTCATCTCCTGTGTTTATCGGACATTGCTGCCCATATTTCATAGTCTGCGATGGGACAGACTCAAATTTTTTATTCTGCCGCCCGATTCGACATACCTACTGACATGCTTCGCCGGATTGTGGCTACGGCCGCCCCTTCGGGGCTTAACCTGCTACGCAGGTTAGCCTTCGCCGTAATCCAGAGCGTGTGTCGTGCCTACTGGCACGCCTCACAAAACGGATTGTGGTTTCGGCCCCCCCCTTCGGGGCTTAACTTGCTCCGCAAGTTAGCCTTCACCGCAACCCCGATGCGGGGCTTGCCTACTGGCACGCCTCGCATTCGGGGTTGTCAATCGAGCAGAACTTGGTTTCTTCCACTACGCCACCGTGCGTCGGCACCGCATTCAACGCTCCGGCGCGACCGGTGGATTTCTCGGCGGAAGTCGCCCCCAATGTGCGCAGATAGTACGTCGTCTTCAATCCGCGCAGCCATGCCAGTTTGTAAGTCTCGTCCAGCTTGCGTCCAGACACGCCCGACATATAGATATTCAGCGACTGCGCCTGATCGATCCACTTCTGGCGACGCGATGCCGCCTCGATCAACCAGCTTGGCTCGACCTCGAATGCTGTCGCATAGAGGCTGCGCAGCTCCTGCGGCACGCGGTCGATCTTGGCCAAGGTCCCGTCGAAATACTTCAGGTCGGCGATCATCACCTCGTCCCACAACCCCAACTGCTTCAGGTCGGCAACCAGATGCTCGTTGATGACGGTGAACTCGCCGGACAGATTCGATTTCACGAAGATGTTCTGGTAAGTCGGCTCGATACAGGCCGATACGCCGATGATATTGGAGATCGTCGCGGTCGGCGCGATTGCCACGCAGTTGGAATTACGCATGCCATGCTGCTTGATGCGGGCACGCAATGCGTCCCAATCCATGCTGGACGACATATCGACTTCGACGTAACCGCCCCGTTCATTGCGCAGCATATCCAAGGAATCCTGAGGCAGGATGCCGCGATCCCACAGGCTGCCGCGATAGCTGGCATAGCGTCCGCGCTCCTCGGCCAGCTCGGTGGACGCCCAGTAGGCGTAGTAGCACACCGCCTCCATCGAGCGATCCGCAAATTCGACCGCCTCCTGCGACGAATAAGCAATGCGCAGTTCGTGCAGGCAATCCTGGAAACCCATGATGCCCATGCCGACCGGACGATGCTTCAGGTTGGAATTGCGCGCCTTGCCCACCGCGTAATAGTTGATGTCGATCACGTTATCCAGCATGCGCATCGCGGTGTTGACGGTGCGGCGCAGCTTGTCGTGGTCGATCTGCCCAGCCTGCTCGTGTCCTTTTGGATACAGGTGAGCCGCCAGATTCACCGAACCCAGGTTGCACACGGCGATTTCGCTGTCGCTGGTGTTCAGCGTGATCTCGGTGCACAGGTTGGAGCTGTGCACCACGCCGACATGCTGCTGCGGCGAACGGATGTTGCACGGATCCTTGAAGGTGATCCATGGATGGCCGGTTTCGAACAACATGGTCAGCATCTTGCGCCACAGGCTGGCCGCAGGGAGCTTCTTGAACAGCTTGATCTCGCCGTTGGCGGCCTTCGCCTCGTAAGCCACGTAGGCGCGCTCGAAATCGGCGCCGAACTTGTCGTGCAGGTCAGGCACATTGGACGGCGAAAACAATGTCCAGTCGCCGCCTTCCATTACGCGCTTCATGAACAGGTCGGGAATCCAGTTCGAGGTGTTCATGTCGTGCGTGCGGCGACGGTCATCGCCGGTGTTTTTGCGCAGATCGAGGAATTCCTCGATGTCCAGGTGCCAGGTTTCCAGGTAGGCGCACACCGCGCCCTTGCGCTTGCCGCCCTGATTCACCGCAACCGCCGTATCGTTCACCACTTTCAGGAACGGCACCACACCCTGCGACTCGCCGTTGGTGCCCTTGATGTGAGCGCCCAGCGCGCGCACCGGCGTCCAGTCGTTGCCCAGACCGCCGGCGAATTTTGCCAGCAGCGCATTATCCTTGATCGCCTCGTAGATGCCGTCCAGATCGTCCGCCACCGTAGTCAGATAGCAGGACGACAGTTGCGAGCGTTGCGTACCGGAATTGAACAGCGTCGGCGTGGAGCTCATGAAGTCGAAACTGGACAGCAGGCGATAAAACTCGATCGCGCGCGACTCGCGGTCGATCTCGTTCAACGACAAGCCCATCGCGACGCGCATGAAGAAGGCCTGCGGCAATTCGATGCGCTTGCCCTGCACATGCAGGAAGTAGCGGTCGTACAAAGTCTGCAAGCCGAGGTAACCGAACTGCAAATCGCGCGACGCGTCCAGTTCGGCGGCGAGGCGCGGCAGGTCGAACTGCGACAGGCGCACGTCCAGCAACTCGGCCGCGACGCCGCGCTTGATGTACTCGGGGAAATATTCCGCATAACGCGTCGCCATCTCGCCGGGAGCGACATCCTCGCCCAGCGTCTCGCAGCACATATTATTGAGCAGCAGGCGCGCGGTAACGAAGTTATAGGCCGGCTCCTGTTCGATCAGCGAGCGCGCCGCAAGGATCAGACACTTGCTGACTTCCTGCTGCGACACGCCGTCGTACAGATCCTTGATCGCCAGCTTGAGCACCGCATCCGCGCTGACCGCATCGCCCAGTCCCTCGCAAGCCGACAGCATCAGCACAGAGAGACGATCGAGATCCAGCGGACGGACGACGCCGTCCGTCCCTGTCACATTGATGACGTGCGCCGGCTCGATACTCTTGACCTTGGCGCGCGAGCGGGAACGCTCTTCGCGGTACAACACATAGGCTCGCGCGACATCGTGCTCGCCGGAACGCATCAGACCGAGCTCGACCTGATCCTGAATGTCCTCAATATGCAAGGTGCCACCGTGCGGCTGGCGACGCATCAGCGCGGACACTACGCCGCCGGCCAACTGCTCGACCAGCTCGCGCACGCGGGCGGAACCGGCGCCCTGGGCGCCATTGACGGCGATGAACGCCTTGGTCAGAGCAATGGAAATCTTGCTGGGCTCGAACGGAACCACCGAGCCATTGCGGCGGATCACCTTGTATTGGTCGAGCGTGCTGGGTTGAGACTGAACGGAATCTGAAACGTCGGTGACATGCATCGGAGACATGGTGACACCCTCGGTGGCTACGGCGTGCAGCATAAGCTTACTCCCTTGAATTCTTGATTAGCCCGAAAAACGAAAAACCACTACATCTAGTATTTTTTTTGAGCGGCGGAGCTAATTGTAGTGTCCAAGGGAAATATTGCAAGCAGAAAAAAGGCCTATATATTTCTGCCAATTCGACGGATCGGCGACTGTTCGGCAGAAAGCCCCGCCAGATAGCGCATCCAGTCGAAAAAGGGACCGGGATCGGTCTTGCGCTGCGGCGCGATATCGCTATGACCGGCGATGCCGCAGATCGGATAGGCGTCGCGCAGCGCTCTGGTCAACTCGTCCAGCGCAAGATACTGGGCATCGGCGAAAGGCAACTCGTCGGTTCCTTCCAGTTCGATGCCGATGGAAAAATCGTTACAACATTCGCGCCCCTGCCAGCAGGAAAGTCCGGCATGCCAGGCTCGATCCAGACAGGAAACGAACTGGACGACATGCCCGTCGCGGCGCACGAAGAAATGCGCCGACACCTTCAACCCTGCGATGGTGCGGTAATAGGGATGGGCATCGGCATCCAGCGTGTTGGTGAACAGGCGAGGCACGCCGTCGCCGCCAAACTGCCCCGGCGGCAGGCTGATGTTGTGTATCACCAGCAGGTCAATCCCGCCCGCGGGACGCGGATCGCAATTGGGCGAAGGGACGTATTCTCCGCCGACCAGCAGGCCTTCGGCATCAATCCGCATCGCCATGGGCATCCTTGATGCCGAGCCGCTCCATGCGGTAGCGCATCGTCCGGAACGTCAGCCCCAGCAGCTTGGCGGCTGCGGTGCGGTTGAAATTGGTGCGCTGCAACGCCTCCAGCAGCGCCTGTCGCTCGACGCGATCCAGATACTCCGGCAGCGGGTATTTATCGCCCAGTTCCGCAGACTCATTGCGCGATTGGGCGACCGGCGTGAGCTGCAAGTCCTCCGCAGTGATCAGCCCGTTCGAGCACAATGCCAAGGCGCGCTCGACGACGTTTTCCAGCTCGCGCACATTGCCCGGAAAATCGTAGACCCGCAACGCGCGCAACGCCTCCTCGGAAAACCGCACCGGCGAGCCGTCGCGCAGCCGCTCCAGCGCCTGCTGCGCGATCGCGGCGATGTCCTCGCGCAATTCGCGCAACGGCGGCATCTGGATCTGGATCACGTTCAGCCGGTAGTACAGATCCTGGCGGAATTTACCCTGCTGCACCAGTTCCCCCAGATCGCGATGGGTCGCGCTGATGATGCGCGTATCCACCGCATCCTCGGCGGTGGCGCCGACCTTGCGCACGCGCCTCTCCTGGATCGCCCGCAACAGTTTGACCTGCATCGTCAGCGGCAGATCGGCCACCTCGTCCAGAAACAGCGTGCCGCCGTCGGCGGCCTGGAAGAAGCCGTCCCTGTCCTTGTCCGCCCCGGTGAACGCCCCCTTTCTATAACCGAAAAACTCGCTCTCCATCAGCATCTCCGGGATCGCGCCGCAATTCACCGCAATCACCGGCTTGTCGCTACGCGAACCGCTTTGCACGATCAGCCTGGCGGCCAGTTCCTTGCCGCTGCCGGATTCGCCGGTGATGTGCACCGGCGCTTGGCTGCGCGCCACGCGCTCAATCAGTTCGCGCACCTTCTGCATCGCCAGCGACGAGCCGAGCAAACCCCTGTCCGATGCGGCGGCCACCAAGGGTAGCGTCAGCGCCGACTTCACCAGCGCACGCAACTGGTCAAGCGAGACCGGCTTGGCCAGATAGTCGAATGCGCCCGCCTTGAGCGCGGTAACGGCATTTTCCATGTTGCCGTGCGCCGTGATCACCGCCACCGGCACGTCCAGATTGCGCTGCACGATATGCTGCACCACTTGCAGGCCATCGCCGTCCGGCATGCGCATATCGGTCAGGCACAGATCGTAGCGGCGCTTCGCCAGCCGATCCAGCGCCTCGCTGACGCAGGCCGCTCTATCCACCTCCAGCCCCATCTTGCGCAACGCGAGCTCCAGCAACTCCAGGATGTCCGGTTCGTCGTCGACCAGCAGCACCCGGCGATTATTGGTTCGAGAATTATTGCCCATGACCATACTCCTGCCCGCCGGTACGCGGGCTTGCAAACGTTATCCGAAAACAAGCGCCAGCCGACCGCTCGTCCGTGCGGTATTCCAGTTGCGCGCCGTTTGCCTCGCATAATTCCCTGGCAATATACAGCCCCAGCCCGGTGCCGTCGCTCGCGGTGGTGAAAAACGGCTCGAACAGCTTGCCTTGCTGCTCCGCAGGAATGCCGGGGCCATCGTCCATCACATCCAGCACCACTCGCCCTTGCTCCTCGCCGGCGATGAGCCGCACACTGCCGGGAGTTCTGCTGCTATGCCGCAATGCATTGCGGCACAGGTTCCACAGCACCTGACGCAGATGGCCCCGGTCGAACGAGACCATCGCGCCCGTCTCGCCCGAAGCCGTCAACACTCCATGCTCGATACGCTCGGTCTCGTCGAACTCGTCGCGCAGAGATTGCAGCATCGCATCCAGCCCGAACCGCTCGGGCTGTGCACGGTCGCGCCGGTTGATCTGCATCACATCCTGCACGATGCGGTTAATACGCTTGGTATTGTCCAGTACGATTTGCAGCAGCCGCTGCTGCCCCGCATCGCCCGACTCCTCCTGCATCAGCTCCGTCGCGTAGCTGATCGACGACAGCGGATTGCGCACTTCGTGCGCGATGTTCGCGGTCAGCCGGCCCAATGCGGCCAGCTTGATCTGCTGCGCCTCGGCCTGTACCCGCCGCATGTCTTCGAGGAAGATCACCACGCCGCGCGCGTCGTCGCGATCGATCGCGACGAAACGCAACCTGGCCTGCGCGCCCCCGCCCAGCTGCAACACATCGCGGGACGCGCTGCCGCTCTGCCGCCACAGCGCATACTGGCCGTACAGGATGGGAAAACTCTCCGACAGCACCGCTCCCGGATCGACGCCCTTGCGCAACAGCCGCGCCGCACCGGGATTCATCTGCATGATCGCCCCGTGCTCGTCCACCACCAGCACCCCGTCCTGCATGTCGCGCATCACCAGCCGGTTGGCCTCCGCCAGGCCGGCCAGTTCGAGCGCGCGGCGCTGCGCCAATTGCTGGCTTTCCACTGCGTATTTCGCCAACACATGGGCCAGCCAAGCCACCGCGAAGTAGGACACGCACAGCAGGCCGACCTGCGCGTACTGAGACACAGAAGCCTCGCCATGCAGCGCCGCATAAGAATGCTCCAACAACGCGGCGATGCTAGCCAGCGCGGCGAAAAACAACGTGACCCGGCCGCGGCTGATCATCCCCGCTGCCGCCAGCGAAACCAGCAGCAGCAGCCCGATGTTGCTTTCTATCCCACCGCTGGCATAGGACAGCGCCGACAGCCCGACGATATCGACGCCGATCTGGCTGGCCAACTGCCAGGAAAAGCGCGGCCAGCGCAGCCATAACGGCAAGAAGGAAAGCATCGCCGCCGCCGCGTAGATCACGCTAACATCGAAGAATATCTGCCAGTTTCGCGCACCCAGCGACAACGAGGGGCCGAACGTACCAGCGAGGAAAACGAAGAAGCTGGTCAGCACCAGCCGGTACAGGCTGAAATACCGTAGCGACCGCCAGAAATCGACGGCAGGAGAACCCGGGATCGATCGGTCTTCCATCACGCCAAAAAAAACACCATGCTAGCCGCGCGCAGCATCGCGATGCTCCGCGCTGCAATAGAACTTGTCGCCAGCCTTGATGCTCTCGCTGCGGGGCAGATGCACGCCGCAATGCGCGCAACGCACCATATCCTCGGTGACCACCTCCTTGTCCGCCGCCTCGCTCTTCCTGCGATACGAGCGAATCAGCAAATAGACGACCGCCGCAATGACGACCAGCAATAACAGACGACTCATACTAGCGACCTCACATGACTATGGATAATATTCGCGGCGCTGCGCCGCATTCCCCGGGGATTATATACGCGCCGCAGCCTATGCTTTCGGCTTCGCGTGCGCCGGACGGAAGGCCTTGCACTGCTCCGGATCAGATTCGAGATAAGCGCCTTCGATCAGGTCGATGCAATATGGGGTCGCCGGAAACACCGCATTCAGACAGTCATCTATCGCCGAAGGCTTGCCGGGCAGATTGACGATCAGGCTCTTGCCGCGGATGCCGGCAGTCTGGCGCGACAGGATAGCGGTGGGCACGAACTTGAGCGAAGCCGCGCGCATCAGCTCGCCGAAACCCGGCATCATCTTTTCGCACACCGCCTCGGTCGCCTCGGGCGTGACGTCGCGCAACGCCGGACCGGTGCCTCCGGTCGTGACGATCAGACTGCAACCTTCGACATCACTCAATTCGCGCAACGCAGCCTCGATCTGCGGCTGCTCGTCGGGGATCACCCGCGCCACCGCCTCCCAAGGCGAGGTCAGCACGCGCGCGAACCACGCATGGATCGCCGGCCCGCCCTTGTCCTCGTATTCGCCGCGGCTGGCCCGGTCGGAAATCGTCAATATGCCTATACGTGCAATGCCCATGATCTTTTACTACCCAATTGATAAACCATTCGTAGGGCGGGCTCTGCCCGCCGGTTGGGTGGCGGGCAGAGCCCGCCCTACCTGGCTACTCCCTGAAACCTATCTGATCCTGGAAGGCCGCGCCGTCGAGAAATTGCACGCTCACGATCTCGCCCGCCGCCAGGCCGTTGCTGTCGCTGGGTGCGATCAGCAGGCCGTCGGCCTTTGCCATCGATAGCAGCGCGCCGCTGCTCTGATTGCCGGTCGAAGTCGCGATATAGCCCTCGCCATCGCGACTCAGCACGACGCGCACGAACTCGGTGCGGCCCGGACGCATCTTGACGGGATGCGCGAGGCGCGCGCTCACGGTACGACGATGCAACCGCGCATGGCCCATGATGCTGCGCAGCGCGAGGAGGACGAATTCCTCGAAGCACACCATGCTGGACACCGGGTTGCCGGGCAGCCCGAACACCCGAGCCTTCGTACCGTCCGGACGCTCCAACACGCCGAACGCCAGCGGGTGGCCGGGCTTCATCGCGACGCGCCAGAACTTCATCTGTACGCCGAGCGCCTCTACGGTCGGGCGGACGTAGTCGTGCACACCGACCGAGGTGCCGCCGGAGACCAGCAGCACATCGTATTCCAGCCCCTGCCGCAGATAGCGTTCAAGCTCCACCGGATCGTCGCGCGCGATGCCGAGCAACACCGGTGTTATGCCCAACGCCTGCACTTGCGCCAGCAGCGCGTAACTGTTCGCGTCCGGTATCTTGTTCGGATCGACCGGCTCGTCTATTCCTTCCAGCTCGTTCCCGGTGGACAGGATAGCGACGCGCGGGCGACGATAAACCGTTAACTGCGCGCACTTAACGGTCGCCAGTACGCCGACGACACCGGGCGTAATCTCCGTCCCCGCCGCCAATACCACATCTCCATTGCGCATCCCTTCGCCGCGCAGCCGGATATCCATACCGGACGGCGCGGGCCTGGCGAAACGCACGCGCCCATCGGACAGCGTTTCGCTATCCTCGACCCGCACGACCGCATCCGCGCCTTGCGGCACCGGCGCACCGGTCATGATGCGCGCGCACTGCCCAGCCTGCACGGTCTTGGTCGGCATGTCGCCGGCCTTGATGTCCTCGACGACTTCAAGCTCAACGGAGCCACCCGCCAGATCGGCGCTGCGCACAGCAAAACCATCCATCGCCGACACGTCATACGGCGGCAGATCGCGATTGGCGCGAACATCCTCCGCCAGCACCCGCCCCAGCGACTGCTCCAGCCTGATGGTCTCGATACCCATCGCCGCGACCGACTCGAGTACGCAGCGTTGCGCCGCACTCACCGACAAATATTCCATCAACTCACTCCATTCGACACCACCGCGACATCCGCCGGCGTGTCCAGATCGAAAAAACTGCGCAGCTGCGGATCGAACTCCCTCAGCTGCGCCTCATCCACATAACAGACATCCAGCCGTTCCAGCAACGCACGCAGGCTGCGCTTGCCGCCGCCCGCCTGGATGTCACGTATCGCATCCAGACAATCGCGTGCGTAGAACGCCGCCAGCGGTTGCGGATGCCCCTGCACCACCGGCACGACCGCCTGATGCCCGGCACGTCGACTCCCTAGCGCCTCGATCACCCCCGACGACATAAACGGCATATCGCATCCGACCGCGAACAGCCACGGCGTCTCGATACTTTCCAGCGCGGCAGCCAGACCGGCCAGCGGCCCTCCATCGGGCAATGCATCGCAGACCTGCGGCAGAGCCAGCCCGGCTCGCGGCTCGCGCACGCTGACAATCACTTGCGAAAACACCTGCCCCACCGAGTCCGTCACATGCTGCAACAACGTGCGACCATGCAGCGACAACATCGCCTTGTCCTGCCCCATGCGGCGCGAATCGCCTCCGGCCAGGATGACTGCGGTGCAGTCGGCGATCATCTCCCCACACGCGCCAGCAGGAAATCGACGATGCCGCCCGCATCGTCCAGCGCGAAATGCGGTAGCTGCGGATAGACCTCGTCCATGTCGGTCACCATCGCAACCAGTCCGTCTGCTATTGCGCAGCGCGGCTCGTTGTTGCAGGCTAGTCGCAGCACCTCGATCTTCTCACCGGCGGCATGCGAGAAGCCCTCGGCCAGCACGATGTCCGCCTCGCCCAGGAAGCGTTGTGCCAGCTGCAACGGCTCGCGCCTGTCCACCGCCTCGGCGACCAGCTGCAATTCGTTCGATGTCACCAGCATGCTCATAGCCGCGCCGGCCTGCTTGTAACGCCAGCTGTCCTTGCCGGGCGTGTCGAGCACCACCTTGTGATGCGCGTGTTTGATCGTCGCGACGCGCAGACCGCGACGAGTCAGTTCAGGGATCAGTTTTTCGACCAGCGTGGTCTTGCCGCAGCCGGAGTGGCCGACAAAGATGAAGACGGGCGGGTTCATGGATGCGGTGTGACCCATGAGTCGCCCTGCGGGGAGACTTCTTTCTTCCAGATCGGCACGCGCTGTTTCAGCTCGTCTATCATCCAGCGACAGGCATCGAATGCAGGGCCGCGATGTTCCGCGCCCGCGGCGATGAACACGATCTGCCCGCCCGCCTCTATCGTGCCGATGCGGTGCACGATGCGCGCGTCCAGCAGGCCGAAGCGGATTATCGCCTCGTCGCGCAGCCGGTTCATTTCCGCCAGCGCCATGCTGCCGTAGGCCTCGAAGCCGAGCTGGGTGACTTCGCGATCCTCAGAAAAATCGCGCGCGCAGCCGAGAAAGGTGGCGATGCCGCCGATGCGCTTCGAACTGGCACGCAATGCGCGTATCTCCTCGTCCTGCGAGAAGTCTTCCATCTGTATGCGCACTGCTTCTTTGACGTCTTGCATTTCAGCCCCCTGAGAACCTGGCCATGAACGCGACCTCGTCGCCGTCTTTCAATGGCAATTGCGGATCGCGCGCCTGTTCGCCGTTCACCGCGGTGAAGCAGACGATCTCGAATGCCTGGGGATGGCTCGCGGCGAGCTCGTCGCGCAACTGCTGCAGTGTCAGGCCAGACCGGTGCTCGAATTGCAGCATCGAGACCCTTGCGCGCTCGGCGACCGGCCCGAACAGCAATACCGAGATCATGCGCGTTCCTCTCGCCGCCACACGCCGCTCTTGCCGCCACGCTTTTCTTCCAGTTGCACGCATTCTATGCGCATGCCACGGTCTATCGCCTTGCACATATCGTAGATCGTCAGCAGCGCGACGTTCGCGGCGCACAACGCCTCCATCTCGACGCCAGTCTGCCCGACGCAGCTTGCCGTCGCGAGCACCCTGATGCCGACGCAGCCTTCCGCGTCCGGCTCGACGATTTCGGAAAACTCGACCTCGACGCCGGTCAACGCGATCGAATGACACATCGGGATGATGTCGGGCGTGCGTTTCGCCGCCATCACCGCGCCGACATCGGCCACGGTCAGCACATCGCCCTTGGCTATCTTGCCGTCACGGATGCGTTGCAGCGTCGCGGGCTGCATGCGCAAGATACCGCTGACGATGGCAACGCGCTGGGTGCTGGCCTTATCTCCCACGTCCACCATGCGAGCCCGCCCTGCCTCGGAAAAATGGTTCAGTTCATTCATCTGTTTATCTTCAGTCTTTCCCGCCGCAGGCACAACAGGATTCATCCCGGCTCAGGTTGCTGCGCACGATGCGCATGTCCAAAGCATCTATGGTCAGCAGCTTGCCGCTCAGGCCGCGCTCGATGCCGACCAACAGCTTCAGCGCCTCCGCCGCCTGTAGCGAACCTACAATACCCACCAGCGGCGCAAACACGCCGGTGGTCGCGCAACGCAACTCGGCCGCCTGACTATCTTCGGGGAACAGACAATTGTAGCAGGCAGCCTCCGGCCGGCGATGGTCGAACACCGCCACCTGACCGGAGAACTGGATCGCCGCGCCCGACACCAGCGGCTTGCGCTGCACAATGCAGGTGCGATTGACCGCATAGCGCGTCGCGAAATTGTCGCTGCAATCCAGCACCACGTCGGCCTGCGCGACCAGTTCGCGCAATCGCGCCTCGTCGGCACGGATAGCCAGCGCGACGCATACAACCTCGGGATTGATATCTTCCAATACAGCCTGCGCCGACTCGACCTTGGGCTGACCGACGGTCGAGGTGCGATGAACAATCTGGCGCTGCAGGTTGCTGATATCCACGGTATCGTGGTCGCACAGCGTCAGATGTCCGACGCCGCTGGCGGCCAGATACAGCGCGACCGGCGAACCCAGCCCGCCGAGACCCACGATCAGCGCGCGGGCATCCAGCAGGCGCTGCTGCCCCTCGATGCCGATCTCGTCGAGCAGGATATGGCGGCCGTAACGCTGTAGTTGTTGATCGTTCATGATGAGTGAGGGTAGCGCAAGAATCGCGCGCAAAGAATAGCCCGAATGGGAAAAAATAAAAACGGGCCTCCGAAGAGGCCCGCTAGATTTCTAAACCATCGCACCCTTGCGGATGCCAGAGATTAGAAAGTGTGCTTCATGCCGAACGAGAAGGCGGAAGGCTTGCCACCAACACCCGAAACGGCGGCAGCCGGAGCACCAGTGCCGTTGCCGGACAGCGCGTAAGCACCGGCCGCGCCATTGCTCAACTGCGTGTACAGTGCATACACGGTGGTACGCTTGCTCAGGCTGTGATCGAAACCGACCGTGATCTGGTCTGCATCGGTATTAGCCGCAGCGTTTGCACCTGCGTTAGCATAAGCCAACTTGACGGCATTGCTGCCGAAGTTGTACTTGCCGGACAGGTAGTAAGCACGATGACCCAGAGCGTTCGCACCCACGGCAAAATTGTCGTCGGTCTTTTCGTAGATGCCGTTGATTTCGAACTCGGCAACCTTGTAGCCGCCGCTGATAGTCCAAGCGGTTTCCTTCAAGCCAGCGCCCAAGCCCAGAGTGCCGGGAGCGGAACCTGCTGTGTGCACTTCGTAGCCGAAGTTAGCGGAGATCGGGCCGTTGCCGTACAGAGCGGCCATAGACCATGCGCTACCCTTGGTCTGAGTGGACAGAGTTTGACCTTCAGCACCAGCCACGTAAGCGATCGCGCCAGTGAAGCCGCTCATCGCCGGCGAAATGTAAGCGATAACGTTAGGCTGACGACCATTAAAGGAGGCAGCTGCGCTTGTGCCGCCGCCCATGATGGAACGGTTATCGGCCAAGCCGTCGGCAAACATATCGTACTTGCGGTTGGAGATGTTATACGGGGTGTCGTGACGGCCCATCAGCACGGTGCCTGCGGATGCGCTGCTCAGACCTGCGAAGGTATTGCGGTTCGCCAAGGTGTTACCGGCTGCGGTTTGGCCGTCGATCTGGATCAGCGATTCGATCTGCCAAACTGCGGACATGCCGTCGCCCAGATCTTCGTTGCCCTTGAAGCCAATACGGGAGGTGTTGCTGGAGACCTTGTTGTTGCTGAAGCCATTAGCAACAGCGCCGGATTGAGTCATGTCGTAAGACACGTTAGCCACGCCATAGATCGTAACGTTGCTGTCGGCGAAAGCCGGTGCGGATACTGCTGCGGCGATAGCCAGAGCGATGATTTTCTTTTGCATGTAAAACTCCTTAGTTAAATTTCCGTTTATGCCAGCATGTATCGCCAGCCTGTCGAAAATTCTCGGTACATCAGAGAATTCTGATTGGCATTATCACTATTCGCTGATGGAAGCGTTACAAGTTTGTGAGTTTTACGCCAAAAGTGTCGCTTTTCTGCAACAACCCGAGCGAACAGGTCTACTATCCGCCGATATAGGACATTTCGATCTTTTTCGCCGCCGCCCCGGCGCCCGCCATGGCTTGGCGCTGTTGGGAATAGCAGTCGTTGCGCCGTTGCCAGCCAGCCGCAATCAGCGCAGCCAACCGATCTTCCGCCACCCCGGCGCGCAGCGGCGCGCGCAGATCCAGCCCCTCGGTAGCGAACAGGCAGGTGTAGAGTCGACCGTCGGTGGACAGCCGGCCGCGGGTGCATTCGTGGCAGAACGCCTGGGTGACCGAGGCGATCACGCCGATCTCGCCGCTGCCGTCGGCATAATGCCAGCGCACCGCGACCTCGCCGGCATAGTTGGGATCGACCGGACGCAGCGGATAGCGGTCGGCGATGCGATCCAGCATCTCGCGCGCCGGAACTACCTCGTCCATGCGCCAGCCGTTGCTGCAGCCGACGTCCATATATTCGATGAAGCGCAACACCATACCGCTATTGCGGAAATGTCCGGCCATCGCGACGATCTCGTGGTCGTTCACGCCGCGCCTGACCACCATGTTGACCTTGACCGGTGCGAGCCCGACGCGCTGCGCCTCCGCGATGCCATCCAATACCGTCCGCACCGGCGTATCAGTATCGCTCATGCGGCGGAAAGTGGCCTCGCTCAAACCGTCCAGACTGACGGTGATGCGCGCCAGCCCGGCATCCTTCAGCGCCCGGGCCTTTCTGGCCAGCAGCACGCCATTGGTGGTCAACGCGATCTCTACCGGCGCTCCGGCCGTAGTCTGCAACCGCGCGAGACGCTCGACCAGTTGCTCAATGCCGCGCCGCAACAGCGGCTCGCCGCCGGTCAGGCGTATCTTCCGCACGCCGAGCCTGACAAACTGTCGCGCCAGCCGCTCAATCTCCTCGAAGCTCAGCAATTCGGCGCGCGGCAGGAAGCTGTGATTCTCGTTGAACACCGCGCGCGGCATGCAATAAGTGCAGCGCAGGTTGCAGCGATCGGTGACCGAGATACGCAGATCGCGCAACGGCCGCCCCATCACATCAACGACGGGCGTATCGACGACGGAAATAGCATCCGTTCCCGGCATGGCCGGCGGAATGATCGTTTCGAATGGAATTGCCATGAAACCATGTTGCAGGAGTCGGCCCCGTTCCACAATCCCCCGCATGGGGGCAAACAATTCGCAGCCGCCCCCCGCGATTTGATAAAATCCGCCCTCTTTCAGCTTTCGGCAACATCCCATGACCACGCGCAAGATACTCGTCACCTCCGCGCTGCCCTATGCCAACGGCAGCATCCATCTCGGCCATCTGGTCGAATACATCCAGACCGACATCTGGGTACGCTTCCAGAAGATGCGCGGCCATGAATGCCACTACGTTTGCGCCGACGACACCCACGGCACGCCCATTATGCTGCGCGCCGAGAAAGAAGGCGTCACGCCGGAACAGCTGATCGCCCGCGTGTGGCAGGAGCATTTCGACGACTTCTCCGCATTCCACATCGAGTTCGACAACTACGGCTCGACCAACTCGATCGAGAACAAGGAATGCGCACAGGACATCTACCGCACGCTCAAGGCAAATGGCCTGATCGAGGTGCGCTCCATCGAGCAGTTCTACGACCCGGTGAAGAACATGTTCCTGCCGGATCGTTTCATCAAGGGTGAATGCCCGAAGTGCCACGCCAAGGATCAGTACGGCGACAATTGCGAAGTCTGCGGCGCGGCCTATGCGCCGACCGATTTGATAGAGCCGTTCTCCGCGGTGTCGGGCGCTGCGCCGGAACTGCGCAACTCCGACCATTATTTCTTCAAGCTTTCCGCCGACTCATGCCAGCAGTTCCTGCGCCAGTGGACGCGCGGCGGCTCGTTGCAGCCGGAGGCGGCCAACAAGATGCAGGAATGGCTGGGTGCGGAAGGCGAGAACAAACTCTCCGACTGGGACATTTCGCGTGACGCGCCCTACTTTGGCTTCGAGATCCCCGATGCGCCCGGCAAGTATTTCTACGTGTGGCTGGATGCGCCGGTCGGCTACATGGGTAGCTTCAAGCAACTGTGCAAGGCCAAGGGCCTGAACTTCGACGACTACTGGAAGCCGGATTCGGACGCCGAACTCTACCATTTCATCGGCAAGGATATTCTGTATTTCCACGCGCTGTTCTGGCCGGCGATGCTGCAACACGCCGGCTTCCGTACGCCGACCAAGCTGTTCGCCCACGGCTTCCTCACCGTCAACGGCGAGAAGATGTCCAAGTCGCGCGGCACCTTCATCACCGCGCGCAGCTACGTCGATCACATCAAGAACACCGAATACCTGCGCTACTACTACGCCGCAAAACTCAACGGCACGATGGAAGACCTCGACCTCAACCTCGAGGACTTCGTGGCGAAGGTGAACAGCGACCTGATCGGCAAGTACATCAACATCGCGAGCCGCTGCGCGGGGTTCCTGACCAAGTTCTTCGACGGCAAGCTCGCCTTTGCCGATGGCAAGCCCCTGCTGGATAGTGCGATTGCCAATGGCCAAGTCGTTTCCGATTCGTTCGAAAACCGCGACTTTGCCCGTGCGCTACGCGACATCATGGCGCTCGCCGATCGCATCAATGGCGATATCGCCGCTGCCGCCCCGTGGACGCTGGCCAAGGACGAGACCCAACGCGAGGCCTTGCACGACATCTGCTCACGCGCCCTGCACGGCTTCTATGTACTCTCGATTTTGCTGAGTCCCGTGCTGCCGGCGCTGACTTCACGCGTTGCGCGCGAATTGTTCGGCCTGGACCGCGACTTCTCTTGGGCGGACCTTGCCGTATTGCCCACTCGCATCAATGCTTATCAACATTTGGCGACCCGCCTCGATCCCAAGCTGATCGAAGCCATGGTCGCCGCCAACCAGGAAAGCCTGAAACCCATGACCGAAACGCAAACAGCAGCAAAGCCCGCCATAGTCCCCATCGCCGAAACCATCAGCATCGACGACTTCATGAAAGTCGATCTGCGCGTCGCACACATCGTCAATGCCGAGCATGTGGAAGGAGCAGAAAAGCTGCTGAAGCTGACATTGGACATCGGCGAAGCTCAACCGCGCACGGTGTTCGCCGGCATCAAGTCGGCATACGATCCTGAGAAGCTGAAGGGCCGTATGACGGTGATGGTCGCCAACCTCGCACCGCGCAAGATGAAGTTCGGCATGTCGGAAGGCATGGTGCTGGCTGCATCGGGAGAAACGCCGGGACTGTTCGTCTTGTCGCCGGATGAGGGTGCTCAGCCCGGCATGCGCATCAAATAACTCCGCAATCATTACGAACAAAACCCCTCGCTGTGCGAACCGCGAGGGGTTTTGTTTTCTGGCATTCCGCACAAGCAAAGTGCGGCAACGACAGGAATCCGGAAACTCAGAGTATCCCGGCCTGAATCTCGTGGCGCGTGTAGAACACTTTCGCATTCTGGGCTTCCACGCGCTGCATCATCTGCCCGGTCAGCGTATCGTCAAGGATGAACTCCACCTTCACCGCCAGTTCCCCGGCCAGTTCGAAGAACATATCGTCATGCAGCCGCCCGTGCCGCCCGAAGCCCGCGATGGCGCGGAACGCCGATCCGCCGTGCACACCCAGCTCCCGCGCTTCCTTCAACAACCATTCGTATAACGGCATCCCATCGTGATGCTGTTTCTCGCCAACATAGAAAGTTAGTGCATTCATCATTGCGCTCCTTGTAACCACTTAACGGTTTGAATTCCCATTACGGTCATCAGCAGCGAGCCGCCGAGGTGCGCCACGATGATGCCGACGCCCCACGCATACTGCCCGCGCAACAACAGCGTGACAGTCTCCGCCGAAAATGTCGAGAAGGTCGTTAACCCACCCAGAAAGCCGGTGATGATGAACAAGCGCCACTCCGGCGAGATACTCGGGTGCTGCAGAAAGAACGCAATCGCCAGCCCAATCAGATAGCCGCCGACCAAGTTGGCCGACAGCGTGCCTAACGGCAGTTCAGGCAACGACGGATTGAGCCACAGCCCCAGCCCCCAGCGTGCCCATGCGCCGAGCGCCGCGCCGATGCCGATAGCAAAAAAGGAATAAATCAACATGCAGGCATTCTACTCGACCACGCGCACCGGCGCGAAGCCGCCCCCCGGCGTGCGGAAGTTGGTGGTCTGCCCCTGATACAGGCGCGCGGCGACCAGTTGCACCTGCCCATCGTAGACGTAGCAACGCACGTCGTACTTCAGCATTTGCGGCTCCGCCTCCGGCAGACACACCTTGCGCTCGTCGGGTGCGGCAATGCGTTGCGCGACATAGCCGCCCTGCATGATCTCTTCGAATACCCGCTTGGTCAGCTTCGCGCCGCTGTAGCTGCCCTTGCTGCCGTAACCTTCCGCCGGTTTGAAGAACCACTGCTTGCGTTCCTGCCACCACTGATCGTGATCCGCGCCCGCCACCAGCCGGGTCTGCGGCACGCCTGCGAGCAGCGTCGCAATATCGGCCTCGCTCGCGCCCAGTGCGCGCAATGTCTCTGCGTCGCTCAGTCGCGCGAGGTTGCGCTTGTCGGCATAGCGCTCATAGTGCGCGGGGGCGGGCGTCACCACCGCATTGCCGTCGAGATACGCTTGCCGCAACGCGGGATGATGTTGCAGCGAGAAATCCGTCAGGCGGTTGTACACGAGATCGATCTTCTGCTCGTCGAGATACAGTCCATCATCCTGCATCTGCAACGCCGACGGGTCGCCGATATGCGCAACGATGCCCGCGCGCTCGAACATGCGCTGCGCCAGCAGGAATTCGGGATAGAGATATTGCGACTCCGGCGCCTCATCCACGATGGCAACGGATGCCAGCGGCACATCGCCTCGCGCGAGCCGCCATTCGTTGCGGAACATCGCGAGGAACTGCTGCTCCAGATTTTCTTCCGCCACCTCCGCGCCGTACAGTCCGGCCTCGCGCTGGCTGGCTATCAGCAGCGCATTGATGAATGCACCGCCCGCATTGGTGTTGATCTCGATCAGGTGCGCGCCCTGATCGTTGAGATGGAAGTCATAACCATAGAACACGCCGAGAGAATAATCTTGCGCCGAAGGCGCGGCGTTCGTCCCCTCTCCCACTTGTGGGAGATAACCAGCGACTTGCCCGCTTGCGGGCTTAGTCGAATGGCTAGTTGTTTCATCAGGGTTAGGGAAAGGGCTGCCACTCAACCAAGCCGGCAGCTTCACCACCCGCTCCACCGCCGCGATGACCACCTGCATCTGCCACAACTGCGCAGTAGTGACGAAAAGCGGTGCGGCGGCGAACAGGTGCGGGCAGCGTTCCTTTACCAGCTCATACCATGCGTCGCCCTGCACCCGTAGCGACCGCTGCAGCGCATCGTCGTCCATGCCTGCCCAGTCGTGGCATTCGCCGTTCACGTGTTCGATCAGCGCGTGATCGACGTCAAAGAGAGGGGATGTTTGATGCGCGGACTCATCCGCAGGAGAAGATGGATGCGAAATATTCATGGCTGCATGATACCGCAGCCGGCTATGCCGTAGGCCGCCAGAGCAGGCCCAGCAAGGCAATGATGCAGAAAGTCGCGCCCGCATAGAAGGTAATCGACGCGCCGAGCTGGTCCCACAGCAGCCCGGCCAGCACGCTGGCCACCAGCATCGCAATCCCGCTCATCAGGTTGAAGAAACCGTAGGCAGTACCGCGCAGATCGGCTGGAGCGGTGTCAGCGACCATCCTCGCCAGCAGACCCTGCGTGATGCCCATATGCACGCCCCACAACGCGACGCCGAGCAGCACCGTAGTCCAGTGGTCGTCGGTGGCTAGCACCAGGTCGGCGGCGATCAACACCAGCAGCCCCAGCGCCAGCAGCTTGATGTGGCTCATGCCGTCGGAGAGTTTGCCGAACGGATAGGCCGTCGCGGCGTAGATCACGTTCATCGCGACCATCACCAGCGGCACCAGCGCGAGGGGGATGCCGCCTTGGTCTGCCCGCAGCACGAGGAAGGCTTCGCTGAAACGCGCGAGGGTGAACACCGCGCCGATGCCGACCACCCACCAGTAGGCCGCGCCGAGGCGCGTCAGGTTCTCGCGCCGAATCGGGTTGACCGACTTTTCTCCGTCGCGACGCTTCGGCTCGCGCACGCCGAACACCAGCAAGAGGACGGCGAGCAAGCCAGGAATCAGCGCCACCCAGAACACCGCGCGGAAGTCGTTCGCCCACAGCAACATCAGGCCTACGCCCAGCAGCGGGCCGAGGAACGCACCCACGGTATCCAGCGACTGGCGCAGACCGAAGGCCGCGCCGCGCACTGCCTCCGGCGTGATGTCGGCGATCAGCGCATCTCGCGGCGCACCGCGGATGCCCTTGCCGACTCTATCCAGCAGCCTCGCGGTCAGCACCATGCCGGTGCTGGTGGCGATGGCGAACAGTGGCTTGGTCAACGCGCCCAGCGCGTAGCCGAACACGGCCAGCCATTTGCGTCTGCCCAGGTAGTCACTCAGCAGGCCCGAGAACACGCGCACCAGCAGCGCAGTGGATTCGGCCAAGCCTTCGATCAGCCCGACCGCCAACGCGCTCGCACCCAGCGCCGTGACCATGAACAGCGGGAGGAGGCTGTGGATCATCTCCGAGGAGACATCCATCAGCATGCTGACGAAGCCGAGCACCCACACGCCGCGGGGGATGCGGCTCAGGGCTTTGTTTTCTGGTTCGTCTGCCATGAAATGGCTCTGGCTCGACGGAGCTTAGTACAACGCCTCGAAGATTCCGGCAGCGCCCATGCCCGTGCCTATGCACATGGTCACCATGCCGTATTTCTGTTTGCGGCGGCGCAGGCCGTGCAACAGGGTCGCCGTGCGGATCGCGCCGGTCGCGCCGAGCGGATGGCCCAAGGCGATCGCACCTCCGAGCGGATTGACGATGGCCGGATCGAGGCCGATCTCGCTGATCACCGCGAGCGATTGCGCGGCGAAGGCTTCGTTGAGTTCGATCCAACTCATGTCGTTCAACGACAAGCCAGCCTGCTTCAGTACCAGCGGAATTGCTTCCTTCGGGCCGATGCCCATGATCTCCGGCGGCACGCCCGCCACGCTAAAGCCATGAAATTTGCCGATGGGAGTGAGGTTATAACGCTTCAACGCCACCTCGGAACACAGCAGAACTGCTCCCGCCCCGTCCGACATCTGCGAACTGTTGCCCGCCGTCACCGAACCCTTTTGCGCGAACACCGTCTTGAGTTTCGCCAGCGCTTCCAGCGAAGTCTCGGCGCGCGGCCCCTCGTCCTGTTTCACCTCACGCACCTTGGCGCTCGCGGTGCGACTCGCCATGTCCGGCACATGCTCCACGATGCTAAACGGCGTGATTTCGTCCTCGAACTGACCGTTGTTGATCGCTGCGATGGCGCGCTGATGACTCTGCAGCGCAAATTCGTCCTGGGCTTCGCGCGACACCTTCCAACGCTCCGCTACCTTTTCCGCCGTCAGCCCCATTCCATAAGCGATGCCGTAGCGCTCGTCCCGCTCGAAGATTCCCGGGTTAAAGGCAACCTTGTTGCCCATCATCGGCACCATGCTCATGCTCTCGGTACCCGCCGCAATCATCACATCCGCCTCGCCGAGACGGATGCGGTCTGCGGCCAGCGCCACGGCCTGCACACCGGAAGAACAGAAGCGATTGATGGTCATGCCCGGCACTGAATTCGGCAAACCGGCCAACAGTAAACCGATGCGCGCCACGTTCATGCCCTGCTCCGCCTCGGGCATCGCACAGCCGACGATCACATCCTGCACCGCTCCCGGCTCCAGGTTCGGGCATTGCATCAGCACGCTCTTCAGCACATGCGCCAGCAAATCGTCCGGCCGCGTGTTGCGAAACATACCGCGCGGCGCCTTGCCGACCGGCGTGCGCGTCGCGGCGACGATGTAGGCTTCCTGAATCTGTCTGGTCATGCGGCTCTCCCGTGGCTGGATGTCGTCCGCGAGGATACCCCGAACCGCAAAAACAAACAACCCTCAGGGGGCACCTGAGGGTTGTTTGTAAAGAGTCTGACGATGACCTACTTTGGTTCCGACATCACATCGGCAAAGCCGATATGAGTCTTCACCGCAAGAAGCTCGCGTTGCGAGCGTCTTGTCACTCCGTTCAAGCAGGTCGTTATCAAACCCACAAAGCAAAAACCCCCAAGTTTTCACTTGAGGGTTGTTTGCTTTGTAAGGAGTCTGACGATGACCTACTTTCACATGGGTAATCCACACTATCATCGGCGCGGAGTCGTTTCACTGTCCTGTTCGGGATGGGA
>Ga0209211_10001249_pt1 | contig 48873 bp, 48 predicted proteins | sample RifGroA2_FD_183992 | JGI IMG/M metagenome (GOLD analysis project Ga0209211, IMG submission 183992) | Groundwater microbial communities from Rifle, Colorado, USA - Groundwater A2 (SPAdes) (version 2) | ecosystem: Environmental > Aquatic > Deep subsurface > Groundwater | place: Rifle, Colorado...
CTTCTTCGGCTGCTCCCATCGAGGGGAAGACACCCAGCAGTTTCGATTCGCTGTCGTAAAGCCCCCGTAGGGTCTGCGGATCTTTGGTGAGGAATACTTTGAGCATGATGTTTCTCCCTTCAAGTGCAGTATCGGCGGCTCCCGGCCAACCTTTAGGGCGGACCGTAAAAAGCCCCGGTTGCGGCGGCATTCGCCCTGCGGCGGCGGGCGAAAACCGGTAAAATGCGCGACTTCGAAAACGTTCCAGATTTGACCATGCATACCATTGGTTCCGAACCAAAGCTCAGCCAGGGGCTCAGCTTTCAGCAAATCATCCTGACCCTGCAAAACTACTGGGACAAACAGGGCTGCACGCTGCTGCAGCCTTACGACATGGAAGTCGGCGCGGGCACTTCGCATACCGCGACCTTTCTGCGCGCGCTCGGCCCCGAGCCGTGGAAGGCCGCCTACGTGCAGCCTTCGCGCCGCCCCAAGGACGGCCGCTACGGCGAGAACCCGAACCGTTTGCAGCATTACTACCAGTTCCAGGTGGTGCTCAAACCCGCACCGGCGAACATCCTCGACTTGTATCTCGGCTCGCTCGAAGCACTCGGTTTCGATCTGAAGCAGAACGACATCCGCTTCGTCGAGGACGACTGGGAGAACCCGACGCTGGGCGCATGGGGGCTGGGCTGGGAGGTGTGGCTGAACGGCATGGAAGTGACGCAGTTCACCTATTTCCAGCAGGTCGGCGGCATCGACTGCAAGCCGATCACCGGCGAGATCACCTACGGACTCGAACGCCTCGCGATGTATCTGCAGGGCGTGGAGAACGTGTTCGACCTGACCTACTCGCCGGGTGTGAGCTACGGCGACGTGTTCCACCAGAACGAGGTCGAGCAGTCCACCTACAACTTCGAGCACAGCGATGTGGACTTCCTGTTCACCGCATTCGGCGCGCACGAGAAGCAGGCCAAGCATTTGATGGAACAGAAGCTCGCGCTACCTGCCTACGAGCAGGTGTTGAAGGCGGCGCACAGCTTCAACCTGCTGGACGCGCGCGGCGCGATCTCGGTGACCGAGCGCGCGGCCTACATCGGCCGCATCCGCAACCTCGCGCGCGGCGTCGCGCAGAGTTATTACGACAGCCGCGCGCGTCTCGGCTTCCCGATGGCGCCGAAGGAATGGGCGGATGAAGTGTTGGCACAGATCGAGAAGAGGGCTGCGTGAGGATGAATACAGCCTATGCCGTCATTCCGGCGCAGGCCGGAATCCAGCAAGACAACTGCTCCGCGCAGCGGACGACTTCCATTTTTGTCCCGCGATGCGGGAGTCATTCAATCAACTGGATTCCGGCCTGCGCCGGAATGACGGGGTTTTAATATGAGCAGTAAAAATTTATTGGTCGAATTGTTCGTCGAGGAACTGCCGCCGAAGTCGCTGAAGAAGCTGGGCGAGAGTTTCGCGGAGACCCTGTCTGCGAGCCTGAAGGCGCAGTGGCTGGTGGCCGCCGATGCGGCGGTGACTTCCTATGCGTCGCCGCGCCGCCTTGCGGTGCATGTCGCCAGCGTCGCGGCGCAGGCCGCCGACAAGCCGGTGTCGCAGAAGCTGATGCCGGTCAGCGTGGGGCTGGATGCGAACGGGCAGGCCACACCCGCGCTGCTGAAGCGCCTCGCCGCGCTGGGTGCGGACGCATCGGCGGTTCCGCAGTTGAAGCGCGCGCAGGACGGCAAGGCTGAGGCGCTGTTCTACGACAGCGTCGCGAAAGGCGTTGCGCTGGCCGACGGATTGCAGAAGGCGCTGGAAGAAGCGCTCGCCAAGCTGCCTATCGCCAAGGTGATGACCTATCAACTGGCTGACGGCTGGAGCAGCGTGAACTTCGTGCGCCCCGCGCACGGGCTGGTCGCGCTCCACGGTTCTGACATCGTGCCTATCTCCACGCTGGGTTTGAACGCCGGGCGCGAGACGCACGGCCACCGCTTCGAGGCGAAGAACGCGACCGTGATGTTGAAGGATGCCGACAGCTACGCGCAGCAACTTGAGACCGAAGGTGCGGTCGTCGCGAGCTTCGCCGCGCGCCGTGCCGAGATCGTCAAACAACTGACCGCAGCCGCGGCTAAGGAAAATCTCAAGCCCATCGAGGATGATGCGCTGCTGGACGAAGTGACCGCGCTGGTCGAGCGTCCCAACGTGCTGCTCGGGCAGTTCGAAACGGAGTTCCTCGAAGTGCCGCAGGAATGCCTGATTCTGACGATGAAGGCGAACCAGAAATATTTTCCGCTGCTGGACGCTTCCGGCCGTCTCACGAACAAGTTCCTGATCGTGTCGAACATCAGTCCGAAGGATGCGAGCCTGGTGGTCGGCGGCAATGAGCGCGTCGTGCGCCCGCGTCTGGCCGATGCGAAATTCTTCTTCGATCAGGACCGCAAGAAGCCGCTGGATGCGCGCGTGCTGGGCCTGTCCAAGGTCGTCTACCACAACAAGCTCGGCACGCAGGGCGAGCGCGTGCAGCGCGTGCAGGCCATCGCGCGTGCGATCGGTGCGCAGCTCGGCGGCGACGTGCTGGCCGCGCAGGCCGATCAGGCCGCACTCTTGGCGAAGGCCGATCTGCTGACCGACATGGTCGGCGAGTTCCCCGAGTTGCAGGGCATCATGGGACGCTACTACGCGCAGCATGACGGTTTGTCCGACGACATCGCGTTCGCGATCGAAGACCACTACAAGCCGCGCTTCGCCGGCGACGAGCTGCCGCGCAATATGGCGGGCGTCTGCGTCGCGCTGGCCGACAAGCTGGAGACGCTGGTCGGCATGTTCGGCATCGGCCAAATCCCGACCGGCGACAAGGATCCGTTCGCGTTGCGCCGTCATGCGCTGGGCGTGATTCGCATGCTGCTCGAAAAGAAGCTGCCGTTGAGCCTGTCCGATCTGGTCAAGTCCGCGTTCGCCGGATTTCCGCATGGCCTGTTGGCCGATGCGCATGCCGAGGTCGAGACCTTTGTGTTCGAGCGTCTCGGCGGCACGATGCGCGAACAGGGCTATAGCGCGAACGAGGTCGAGGCGGTGCTGAGCCTGAACCCGAAGCAGATATATCTGGTGCCGCAGCAACTGGAGGCGGTGCGCGCCTTCGCCGCCTTGCCCGAAGCCGCAGCACTCGCCGCCGCCAACAAGCGCGTCGGCAACATCCTGAAGAAGGTCGAGGGCGCTGTCAGTGACAAAGTCGATACCGCGCTGTTGCCGGAAGCCGCCGAGCAGGCGTTGCATCAGGCGCTGGGCGTGATCGCGCCGCAGGCCGATGCCGCGTTCGCTGCGGGCGACTACACCGGATCATTGCAGGCGTTGGCCGGGTTGCGCGCACCGGTCGATGCGTTCTTCGACAGCGTGATGGTGAACGCCGAAGACGAGAAACTGCGCGCTAACCGTCTGGCGTTGCTCGCGCAATTGCATGCCGCGATGAACCGCGTCGCGGATATTTCGAAACTGGCGTCGTGAGCGAAACAATATTCCATCGTGAAAATGATCGTAGGGTGGGCACGTTTTATGTGCCCACCGTTCATCCGCGTGGGCACATAAAACGTGCCCACCCTACCAACTGCATGAGAACGAGAATGCCGAACATCAACGCGTTCCAATACGGCGAATCGATGAAGGAGGGATCGGTTTTACCCTTCTCTCTGTCCTCTTCCCCCTTCACGGGAGCAACCCTATGAACCTCGTCATCCTCGATCGCGACGGCGTCATCAATTTCGACTCCGACCAGTTCATCAAGAGCCCGGAGGAATGGAAGCCCATTCCCGGCAGCCTGGAGGCGATCGCACGGCTGAATCAGGCCGACTATCGCGTGGTCGTCGCGACCAACCAGTCCGGCATCGGGCGCGGGCTGTTCGACATGGCGATGCTGAACGCGATCCACGACAAGATGCACAAGGCCTGTGCGCTAGTTGGTGCGCGCATCGATGCGGTGTTCTTCTGCCCGCATACCAGCGAGCACCAGTGCAATTGCCGCAAGCCCAAGAGCGGCATGCTGGAAGAGATCGCTGCGCGTTACGGCATCGGCCTCGAAGGCGTGCCGGTGGTCGGCGATTCGTTGCGCGACTTGCAGTGCGGTGCGGCAGTCGGCGCGCAGCCGTATCTGGTGTTGACCGGCAAGGGCGAGAAGACGCAGGCGGCGGGCAATCTGCCGGAAGGAACCATCGTGCGTCCCGATCTCGCTGCGGTTGCCGTGGAACTCGTTCGATGACCGTTCTGCGTTCGCTGATTTTCCTGTTGCTGCAGATGATCCTCACGCCGATCTTCTCGACGCTGGCGATATTCACCTTTCCGTTCCCGCCGCTCACCCGCTACCGGCTGATTTCATCTTATGCGCGCACGATGATCTGGCTGCTGCGCATCGTCTGCGGCATCCGCCACGAGGTGCACGGCATTGAGAATCTGCCGAAGAAGCCCTGCATCGTGCTGTGCAAGCACCAGTCGGCGTGGGAAACACTGGCCTTGCAGGTGATCTTCCCGCCGCAAGCGTGGGTGCTGAAACGCGAGCTGCTGTGGCTGCCGTTCTTCGGCTGGGGGCTGGCGATGACCAGCCCGATCGCGATCGATCGCAGCGACGGCAAGGGCGCGATGAAGCAGTTGTTGAAGCAGGGTAAGGACAGACTGGCAAAAGGCTTCTGCGTGGTGATCTTCCCCGAGGGCACGCGCGTGCCCTACGGCAAGCGCGGCAAGTACAAGATCGGCGGCTCGCTGCTGGCGGCCAGCACCGGCACGCCGGTGGTGCCGGTGGCGCACAACGCGGGTCGCCTGTGGGGGCGCAACGCGTTCAGCAAGCATCCGGGTGTCGTGACGATGAGTATAGGCAAGCCCATCGTCACGCAAGGCCGCAAGGCCGACGCGATCAATGCCGAGGTCGAGGCGTGGATCGAGAACGAGATACAGCAACTGGCGCACTAGATGTTCAAACGCCTGCGCAACCTGGTTTCCCCTCCCGCTGAAGAGCAGCGCGCAGCACTCCTCGCCGGCAAACAAATCACCTACACCCTCAAGCGCAGCAGCAAGCGCCGCAGCATAGGCCTGCGTATCGACGACCGCGGCCTGACGGTGAGCATGCCGCTGCGCGCGTCCGAGGGCTGGTTGCACAGCGTGCTGCAGGACAAGGCGAGCTGGGTAATCGAGAAGCTGGACGGCTGGCAATCGCGCAAGCGCGAGGAGTTGCGCTGGGCGGACGGCGAGAGCATTTCTTTCCTCGGCGAGAAGCTGACGCTGCGCATCCGTCCCAGCCTGTTCGCCGGACTCCCGCAACAACGCGGCAAGGAGCTGTGGTTGTTCGTCGTGGACGAGGGAGATGCCGCGCATATCGAGCAACTGGTGTTGCACTGGTATCGCCTTCAGGCCGAGCCGCTTTTCGCCGATCGCATCGCGCATTACGGCCCTCTGATGAACGTCGCGCCGCGCGTGCTCAAACTGTCGTCGGCGAAGACGCAGTGGGGCTGCTGCACCGCGCGCGGCACGATACGGCTCAACGAGCAGCTGATCCGCCTGCCGTTGAAACTGATCGATTACGTGGCGGTGCATGAGCTGGCGCACCTGCGCGAGATGAACCACTCGGCGGCGTTCTGGGAGGTGGTGAAGAGCGCCTGCCCGAACTACGCGAAGCTGCGCCGTGAACTGAAGGCGATCGCGCTGTAGGTCGGGCTGCGCCCGACCGTTTCGACAAGCTCAGGACAGGCATGGTGGGCGCAGCCCACCCTACATAGGGAGCTGCGCCGTAGGGCGGAAAAGCGCAGCATTGTAGGTCGGGTTAGGCCGCAGGCCGTAACCCGACGGAGGAATGAATGTGTGCAGATGTCGGGTTACACCCGCGAGGAGTAGGCCTTGGTTGCACCAAAGGCAGGCAATCCACTACGCAGCAAGCTGCGTGTGGAATTGACACTAAGGGGCTAATAACAAAGTCAGGCAATCCGTAACCAGCCAAAGGCTGGACGGAATTGACACAGCCCCAACAACACACGCTCCGCTACGCTAGCCCGACCTACGACTGGGCTGTGGATTGCCTAACTTTGTTGCATCCGCACTACGGCAGGTCGATGGTTTCGCCTTGTGCGGCGAACAGTTCGATCAATCGGCTGTACAGTTCGCTGTCGTCGCGCTGGCTGTGCCAGACGCCGTCCCGCCAGGCATAGTGAAAGCCGCCGGACTTCGCGGCGACCCAGATCTCCTGATTGATGTCGTGGCGGTTGACGATGATCTTCTGTCCGTTGTCGAACTCGATCTCCAGCACGTTGCCGCTGCGGTTGCCTTCGACGTCGCCGCCGCAGTTGTCTACTGCCGTCTCGATGCGCGCCAGCGCGGCATCGGCCAGTTGGTTGAATTCGCTTTCGATCATGCTGAGCCTTTATAATCCGGTCGGTTAAATTTCTATTCTCTGGTGAACCATCATGCGCCTGAAATTCACGCTGGCCATTATCGTGGCTCTGGCCTTGTCGCTGCAAGGCTGCGGCAAGAAAGGGCCGCTCAAACTTCCCGCCGCACAATCTTTCGCAGCAGCGCAAACAACTTTCTGAATGGGCCAACAATCATGAGCAGTCATTTTCAATATCGCGGCGACGCACTGTGCGTCGAGCAGGTTCCGTTGGCTGACATCGCCGCGCAGTACGGCACGCCCTGTTACGTCTATTCGCGCGCCGCGCTGACCGAGGGCTATCGCCAGTTCAGCAATGCGCTGCAAGGTCGCGAGCACCTGATCTGCTATGCGGTGAAGGCCAATTCCAACCTGGCGATCCTGAACGTGTTCGCGCGTCTCGGCGCAGGCTTCGACATCGTGTCCGGCGGCGAGCTGCAGCGTGTGCTCGCGGCGGGCGGCGATGCGGGCAAGGTGGTGTTCTCCGGCGTGGGCAAGAGTCTCGCCGAGATGCGCATGGCATTGGACGCGGGCATTCTGTGTTTCAACGTTGAGTCGGCAGCGGAGCTGGAACGCTTGAACGAAGTCGCCGGCAGCATGGGCAAGGTCGCGCCGATCAGCCTGCGCGTGAATCCCAACGTCGATGCGAAGACCCATCCCTATATTTCCACCGGGCTGAAGCAGAATAAATTCGGCGTTGCCTACGACGAAGCGATTGCGCTGTATCGCCGGGCGCGCAACTTGCCGAATTTGCGCATCACCGGCATGGATTGCCACATCGGTTCGCAACTCACCGAAGTCAGTCCCTTCATCGCCGCGGTGGAGAAAGTGCTGGTGCTGGCGGATGCCTTGGCCACCGAAGGCATCCGCTTCGAGCATCTCGATCTGGGCGGCGGGCTGGGTATTTGCTACAGCGACGAGACGCCGCCGGCGATTGCGGATTACGTTGCCGCATTGCTGAAGGCATTGCAGGGACGCAACGAGAAATTGATCCTCGAACCGGGCCGCGTGTTGGTCGGCAATGCCGGTGCGCTGCTGACGCGAGTCGAATATCTGAAGCATGGCGAAGAGAAAAATTTTGTCATCGTCGATGCGGCGATGAACGATTTGATGCGTCCGGCTTTGTACGATGCGTATCACGAAATCTTGCCGGTGCAGCGCGAAAACGATGACGTTCAGACCTACGATATCGTAGGTCCGATCTGCGAAACGGGCGATTTCATCGGTCGTGAACGCCAGCTGTCGGTTACCCCGCAAGGCTTGCTGGCCGTGCTTTCTGCGGGTGCGTACGGGATGAGTATGAGCTCGAATTACAACACCCGTCCGCGCGTTGCCGAGGTGATGGTAGATGGTGCATCGATGCATCTCGTGCGTGAGCGCGAGACCGTTGCGCAACTGTATGCAGGAGAGAAACTGCTTCCGTGAGTGTTGCAATTTTCGCAAAACCAATTCACGAAATTTGTTGCAGGTTTTTTTAAACGTGGATAGAGTGCCGATGCCGCAAACGTCTCCAGCTATTAGGACAGGGCGTTTGAGCGAGAAGTTGAGTAGCGAGAATGTCCCCAATTTTTATGGAGAATGAAAATGGCAACATCCGATACAACCGCAACGCCCCCAGCAGCAAAAAACGCTGCGAAAAAAGCGGCAGCCAAACCGGCAGCCAAAAAAACTGCAGCCAAACCTGTAGCGAAAAAGGCGGCAGCTAAACCTGTAGCAAAGAAGGTCGCAGCCAAACCCGCAGCGAAAAAAGCGGCCGCGAAACCGGCAGCCAAAAAAACCGCAGCAAAGCCTGTAGCGAAAAAAGCAGCAGCTAAACCTGCAGTGAAGAAAGTAGCTGCCAAGCCGGCAGCCAAGAAGGTCGCGGCAAAACCCGCAGCCAAGAAAGCAGTAGCCAAAAAAGCCGTTGCCAAGAAGCCTGTTGCCAAAAAGGTTGCAGCAAAACCGGCAGCCAAAAAAGTTGTAGCCAAGAAGCCTGCCGCGAAGAAGGTCACGAAAGCGGCCAAGCCGGCGGTGAAAAAGGTTGTAGCCAAGAAGCCGGTCGCCAAAAAGGCAGTAGTGAAACCTGCAGCCAAGAAAGCGGCAGCCAAGCCGGTAGTGAAGAAGGCAGTGGCGAAGAAGCCGGTTGCCAAGAAGGTCGCAGCAAAACCCGCAGTGAAAAAGGCCGCCGCCAAGCCGGCTGCCAAGAAGCCTGCGGTGAAGAAAGTCGGCAAGGGCATCCTGGGCGCATAATGCTTGCGGGGCGGGCCGTTTGGCCGCCCTTCGATTGCTTCACGTCATGCTGTCCTGAAGCGCCCCGTGTTCCGCACGGGGCGTTTTCTTTTACTGCGATGCGTTCTAGATCAGGAAGATCGTCGCCAGCCCCAGGAAGATGAAAAAGCCGCCGCTGTCGGTGATCGCTGTGATCATCACGCTGGCGCCTATTGCCGGGTCGCGTCCGAATTTTTGCATCGTGAGCGGTATCACCATGCCGACGACGGCGCCGACGATCAGGTTGAGCAGCATCGCGCTGGTCATCACGACGCCGAGCGGCACGCTGTGATACAGGAAGTAGGCGAACAGTCCCGCGATCCCTCCCCACACCATACCGTTCAATCCGCTGATCGCCAGTTCCTTCAGCAGCAGGCGGCGCGCGTTGCCCTGGGAGATCTGCCCCAGCGCGAGAGAGCGAATGATGATGGTGGTGGTCTGGTTCGCCGAGTTGCCGGCGATGCCGGCGACGATGGGCATCAATGTCGCGAGCGCGACGAATTTTTCGATGGTGTCTTCAAATCCGCCGATCACGCGCGAAGCGAAGAATGCGGTGCACAGGTTCAGTGCCAGCCAGGTCCAGCGGTTCTGCGCCGACTTCCACACCGACGCGAAGATGTCTTCCTCCTCGCGCAGACCGGCCTGGTTCAGCAGGTCGCTTTCCGATTCGGTGCGGATGAAGTCCAGTACGACGTTCACCGTCACACGACCGGTCAGCTTGCCGTCCTCGTCGATCACCGGCGCGGACACCAGATCGTAGCGCTCGAACGCCTGTGCGGCCTGGTCCGCCTTCTCTTCTGGATGCAGCTGGATGGTGTCGGTCAGCATCAGGTCGCGGACAACCATTTCAGGTTCATTGACCACGATCAGGTTGATCGGCAGCACGCCCTTGAAGACGTCGTCGCGATCAACCACGAATACCTGGTCGGTGTGGTCCGGCAGTTTGTCGAAACGGCGCAGGTAGCGCGACACTACTTCCAGTGTGACGTCCTCGCGCACATGGATCATGTTGAAGTCCATCAGCGCGCCGACCGAGTCTTCCGAATACGACATCGCCGCGCGTAGATGTTCGCGCTCTTCGATCGACAGCGACTTGAACACGTCGCGCATCACGTTCTGCGGCAGGTCGGGCGCCAGGTCGGCGATCTCGTCGGCGTCCAGCTGTCCGGCTGCGGCACGCAGCTCTTCGCGGTTCATCGTCGCGATCAGCGATTCGCGCACCGAATCGGACACTTCGATCAGAATCTCGCCGTCTCGCTCCGATTTGACCAGATCCCATACCAGCAGACGCTGCTCGATCGGCAGCGCTTCGAGGATATAGGCGATGTCGGCTGGATGCAGACTTTCCAGCTTGAGTTGCAGTTCGGTGAGATGCTGTTTGTGCAGCAGGGTGTCGACCAGCGCGTGCCTATCCTGGCGCGGCAATTCCTGTTTGTGCGCCACCTCTTCCACCAGCGCATGCCTGTGCAGCAGCGCTTCCACTTGCTTGAGGTGTGCTTGCACGTTTTCGGTGTGGTGGTTCTCGTGGCTGGTGTCGGTCATCGCGTGGCCCTATGAATCGCGCGCTATTGTAAAGGAATCGTTGCTCGAATGGCGGCGATGCGATGCATGGGCAGGGCACGGCGCACCGTGCCCCTACGGGATTCTGCGCGATGTCCCTACGGGATTTCCGCGCTGTTCATCCGCGCCATGATGATGCCGGTCTTGCGCAGCAGTCCGCGCGCCTCGCGGTGCTTGTCGTAATAGCGCGGATTGGGCACCATCGCGGCGAGTTTGGCTGCCTGTCCTGCCGAGAGTCCCGCCGCGCTGGTGCGGTAGTAATAACGCGAGGCGGCTTCCGCGCCGAACACGCCGTTGCCCCATTCGATTACATTCAGGTATATCTCGAAGATGCGGCGCTTGTCCATCACCGCCTCCAGCATCAGCGTGATGATGACTTCCTCGCCTTTGCGCCAAGGCGTGCGCTTGGTGGACAGGAACAGGTTCTTGGCGAGCTGCTGGCTGATGGTCGAGCCGCCTGCGACGATCTTGCCCTTCTTCATGTTCTTCTCGTAGGCCTTCTGGATGCCTTCCCAGTCGAAGCCTTCGTGATCGACGAACTTCGCATCCTCCGAAGCGATCAGCGCGCGCTTCAGGTTGTTGGATATCTTCTCGTACGGCACCCACTTGTGCTTCAGCTCGGCGTCCGGGTTCTTGTCCTGCATCACTTCCAGCCGGTCTTCCATGAACGAACTGGTCGACGGGTTGAACTTGATCCACCACACGATGTGTATGAATATCCAGACCTGGTACAGCAGCACCAGTGCGAATATCGCCAGCATGATGCGCCAGCTCCAGTAGCGGAATTTTTTCATACGGAGCGCAGTTTCTCGAGTACGGGTTTGGTGTCCGGACGGACGCCGCGCCAGATGTAGAAGGCTTCGGCGGCCTGTTCGACCAGCATGCCGAGTCCGTCGGCGACGCGCGCTCCGTGCTGGCGGGCGAATGCCATGAACGGCGTCTCGCGCCCGTACATCATGTCGTAGGCGAGTGCGCCGGGGGCGAAGACGGTGTCAGGTAACGGGATTGCGCTACCGGTCAGCCCTGCGGAAGTCGCGTTGATGACAATATCGAATTGATGATTTTTCAGTTCGTCGTAGCCGCAACCATGCACGTCGCCTGTAGCGGCGAATGCGGCGGCAAGTTGCCGCGCCTTGTCCGCTGTGCGGTTGGCGACGGTGATATGTGCGCCTGCATGGAGCAGCGGCAAAACCACGCCGTATGCCGCTCCGCCTGCGCCCATCAGCAGCACGCGCTTGTTGCGTAGCGCAATACCGAGATTGAGTTCGATGTCGCGCACTAACCCTGCGCCGTCGGTGTTGTCGCCGTAGATCCCGTTTGCATCGAACTTCAGTGTGTTCACTGCCTGTGCGGTTCGTGCACGTTCGCTTAATTGCGCGGCGAGTTCATATGCCTCGAACTTGAACGGCACGGTGACATTGCAACCCTTGTAACCTTCGCTGCGCAGGCGCTCTATCGTCGCGTTGAAGCCGTCGAGCGGCGCTTCGATCGCCTCATACGAGATGTCCTGTCCGGTCTGTTCCGCAAACATCTTGTGGATTTCTGGAGACTTGCTGTGCGAGATGGGGTTGCCTATCACGGCGTATTTGTCGGTCATGGTGTTATTCATCTTCTAGCCGGTCTGCACTAGTGAATGTCCAAGTGCGAGTAATGGATAAGACATCCCAATCCTTTGCGATCTCAGGCGGCAGCGGCGAGTAGGGTGCGGCGAGTTTGACGATGCGCATCGCTGCGGCGTCGAGGATGCGATGCCCCGACGAACGACTGACTTCTATAGTTCTAATGCTGCCATCCTTGTTTATCTCGACGGTGAGTTGCAGTCTGCCGTAGATCTGCTGGCGGCGCGCCTCTTCCGGATAGTTCAGGTTGCCGATGCGTTCGACCTTGGTGCGCCAGTCCACAATGTATTGTGCTTCAACTGCGCTTTGGGTTCGTGCGCTAATGTATTTGCGGCGCGGCAGTTTCTGGTAGGCGTCTGTATTCTTGCTGATCTGCGCTTCCAGCCGGGCGATCTCCAGACTGCGCTGCACCAAGTCGTCGCCGCTGCGGTTGGCGCTGGTCTGGTCTTTTTTCGGGGCCGGCTGGGCGACGGTGTAGTCGCCCTTCATGCGTGTCATCAGGCGCTTGGATTCCTGCTCCAGTTCGGCGACGCGTCTGGCGACCTGTTCCGGCGTGAACTGCTGGTCGTCGCTGATCGTCGGCAAAGGGGTCTTGGCCTGGCGATCTTCGGCGGTGTTGCCGCCGCCGTCCAGGTTGGCCTGCGCCAGCGCATCGGCATCGGTGGGGCGCGACTTGGACTTGCTGTTGACCAGCACCACCTGCAGCGGCTTCATCATGTCGGCGAGGCTGGCCGGCTCCGGCATCACCAAGGCGATGCCGAACAACGCGAAGGCATGCAGCGCGACCGAGAGGGTCATCGCTGCGGATACGCGTGCGGTCAGGCTTGCGATCAAGCGGCTTCCTCCACGGTCGCGATGAAGCGCGTCTCGATATTGACGTCCAGCAGGTCGATCGCGGTGATGGCCAGTTGCACGCGGGTGTTGGCGGGCAGTTCGGGCAGCGAAGAGGCGCGGAACACCAAGGGGATGTCGATCAGCTTCACCAGGTTCTCGCGCAGCACAACAGCAGTAACGATAAGTTCTCGTGGCGATGCCTCTGCGCCATCCGGGTAGGGGCACGGCGCGCCGTGCCCGTACGGGAGAGCGCCGATTTTTGCCTGTTCCTGCTGCAGCCAGCGCAAACACCAGTAGCGCTCCATGTGGCGCTGGAAGTCGTTATAGATGCCGTACATGGTGTCGAAGTCGCGCATCGCCGCATACAGCGCGGTGTCGCCCTTGGGATAGGCCGGCTCGGCGTCGTTCAGCATCGCGATGATCTGGCGCTGGTTCAGCAGGTCCACGTAGCGGCGCAACGGCGAGCTGGACCACATGTATTGCGCGACGCCCAAGCCCTGATGCGGTGCGGCGACGGTGCTCATCTTCACCTTGCCGCCCTGCTGGGTGCGGTAGATCGCGACGAAACCGTGTTCGGCGATGTGCTTGCCCCACTCGCTGTTGACCAGAATCATCAGCTCGGACACGACCTTGTCGATGGGCGAGCCGCGACGGCGGTTGGTGATCGTGATCCGATCATTCGGGTGCCCGGCCAAAAGTTCTTCGGATTCGACATGGAAGTTGTAATCGACCTGCTGGGTGCTGTTGTCGGAAGGCTTGCCGCGCCCCGCTTCCAGCTTCTGCGCCAGCTTCCACAGCAGCGCCAGCTCGGGCGCATAGGGGTAATCGAGTTTGCCTTCGGCCAGCGTCTGTTCGTTGAATAGCGGTTCCAGCGTGTCGTGGCGCAGGTTGGCGGAGATGTGGATGCGCTCGACGCGGCTCTCGTGATTCAGCAGCTCCAGCGTTTCGGCATCCACCTCGTTGTACATCGACAGCGCCGGGCAGACGCGATCCGCGCACAGCGTGAAGGCTTCGACGACGCTGTCCGGCAACATGGTGATCTTGTTGCCGGGCATGTACACCGTGGACAGGCGTTCAGCCGCGATCTTGTCGCCGTCGGAGTCGCGCGGCATGCCCAGCGCGGGTGCGGCGATGTGTACGCCTATGCGCCAGTTGCCGTTCGGAAGTTTCTCCACCGAGAAGGCGTCGTCGATCTCGGTCGTGGTCGCGTCGTCGATGCTGAAGGCGGAAGCGTTCGCCAGCGGCAACTCTTCCCAACTGGCGAGCGCCACCGGCGGGAAGCCGGTGCCCTTGGGGAAGTGCTCGGACAGGAACTGGTTGAAATGGTGATCGTGCGTGGATGTGATCGCGCCGCAGCGGTGCAGCAGATGCGCCGCGGACAGGTGCGTCGCCGCGCAGGCGGCTTCCAGCGCCTTGACCTCCAGCGTGTTGCGGTCGGGCTTGTAGAGCAGTTGCTGCAACTGCGCGGTGAATTCCGGCGGCAGCTCGAAGCCGATCAACTGCGCGGTCATGCGTTCCTGCAGCGCGAGTTGCTGGCGCTTCTTCTCGGCACCGGCCAGCGCGGCCTTCAGCACCTCCGGCGGGGCCGCGCGATAGCGCCCCTTGCCCTTCTTGTGGAAGTAGATCGGCGCGCCGTGCAAGCGTATCAGCGCGGCGGCGGCTTCCAGCGAGCTGGGGGTGTGGCCGTAGTATTCGGCGGCGATCTGCTCGAAGCCGAATTCCTCCGGCGGACAGCATTCCCACAGGAACTCGGTCTCGATGTCGTTGGACAGCGTTTCTGCCTGTGGCAGGAACTCGGACAGCGCGGGCTGGGTGAAGCGCAGCATCACGTTCGCCGCCTTGATCTTGCTGCGCTTGCCGGACAGGCTTTCGACCTGCAGGGAGGTGGTGTTGTCGGTCATGATGCTGCCGACCTTGAAACTGCCGTCTTCTTCGTAAAGGATATTCATGTAGGGTGTGCCAAAAGTTGGCGCGAATTATATCAGCACCCTAACCGGACTCCTTCTGATGGCAACAAAAAAGCCGACTCGCGTCGGCTTTTTCAGGAAGGCAGGGAATGCTTATTTCTGGCTGAGTATCCACGCCACCATGGTCTTGATGTCGGCATCGGCGACCGTCTTCGGCGTGGCTGGCATCGGCATCGTGCCGAACGAACCGGAGCCGCCGCTGCGCACCTTGGTCTCCAGCTTGGCCTGCGCGCCCTTGTCGCCGGCGTATTTGGCGGAGACGTCCTTCAGCGACGGGCCTACCGACTTTTTGTCCAATTGGTGACATGAGACGCAGCTGCTTTTCTTGAATACGGCCTCGCCGTTGTCGGCCGCGAATGCGGTGGCGGACAGGGACAGGGCTGCTGCGGCTGCGATCAGATAACGAGTCTTCATGTTGTTCTCCTTGGTTGTGAAATCGAGGTGCCGATCCGTATTCGATGACGAATATTATTCCGCAATGCGAGCCGAATCAAACAAAAGTCCATCTGAAGACAGAATACTCTATCTAAAGTTCCGGGAGAGCCAGCAGGGTTTGCATAAACAAAAAAACTCCAGCATGGGCTGGAGTTTTTTCGTCTATACCGAGGTGCTTATGCCTTGAACAGCTCTTTCAGCATCCACAGAGAAAAGCCAACTGCGAAGATTGCGGTTCCGATTGCGGAAATATCTGCGATGAACGACATTTTTTCTCCTCCCGAGAGATTTAGGTTGAACACAACAACTAAACAAGCGGTGCGAATCGTAGCACAATTTTTTGTGTCGGCAAGCCGTTTTCGTTAAAATCTTACACGAGCTTTTTGCTCGGATTTTCAGGCTGTTGCGGCCTTTCGTTGGAATCTCCTTCCCTTATGACCAAGAAACTCTATATCAAGACCTTCGGCTGCCAGATGAACGAGTACGACTCGGACAAGATGGCGGACGTGCTGCGTGCCTGCGAGGGCATGGAGCAGACCGACAAGCCGGAAGAGGCCGACATCATCCTGTTCAACACCTGTTCGATCCGCGAGAAGGCGGCGGAGAAGGTGTTTTCCGACTTGGGACGTGTGCGCCCACTGAAACTGGCCAACCCCAATCTGATCATTGGCGTCGGCGGTTGCGTGGCCAGCCAGGAGGGGGCGACGATCATCAAGCGCGCACCTTATGTAGATGTAGTGTTCGGCCCGCAGACGCTGCATCGCCTGCCGCAACTGCTGCAGGCGCGCCGTGACACCGGGCTGCCGCAGGTGGACATCAGCTTCCCCGAGATCGAGAAATTCGATCATCTTCCCGTTTCTCAGGCTGCCAGCGGTGCGGCCTCCGTCGCCATCATGGAAGGTTGTAGCAAGTACTGCACCTTCTGCGTCGTGCCTTATACGCGCGGTGAGGAAGTGTCGCGCCCGTTCGAGGACGTGATGCGCGATGTGCAGGAGCTGGTTGCGCAGGGAGTGAAGGAGATCACCTTGCTGGGCCAGAACGTGAACGCCTATTGCGGTACGAGTGACGGCGGCGACGATACGGTGGACTTCGCCTTCCTGCTGCAGGCGATCGCGGCGCTGGATGGCGTGGAGCGGTTGCGTTACACCACTTCGCATCCCAAGGAGATGACGCAACGCCTGATCGACGTGTACGCGACTACGCCCAAACTGGTCAGCCATCTGCATCTGCCGGTGCAGTCCGGCTCGGACCGCGTACTGGCGGCGATGAAGCGCGGACACACCGTGCTGGAATACAAATCCATCATTCGCCGGGTGCGTGCGGCGCGTCCCGGCATCAGTATCACCTCGGATTTTATCGTCGGCTTTCCCGGCGAGACCGAGGCTGATTTCGAGGCGACCATGAAACTGATAGCCGATGTCGGTTTCGATGCCAGTTTCAGCTATGTATTCAGCGCACGTCCCGGCACGCCCGCAGCCGAGATGACGGATAGCACGCCGGTGGAAGTGAAGGCTGCGCGTCTGGCAAGATTGCAGGCGCGCATCGACGAACAGGAGCAGACCGTCAATCAGGCCATGCTCGGCACCGTACAGCGTGTGCAGGTGGAAGGTCTGTCGAAGAAGGACGCGCAGGAACTGGCGGGTCGCACCGACAACAATCGCGTGGTGAATTTTCGCGGCTCGCCTGAAATGATCGGGCGCTTCGTCGAGGTGAAGATCACCGAAGTGGTGAGACACACGCTACGCGGTGAGTTAGTATCGAGCCCATCTTGAGTGCCGACATTCTTACTGTGCAATTCGTTTTGGAGCCGCTGGACAATCAGCGACTCGCGAATCTTTGCGGCCCGCTGGACGAGAATCTGCGCCAGATCGAGACCGCGCTGGAAGTGACCATCGCGCGGCGCGGCGAGCATTTCAGCGTGCAGGGCGCGCAGGCCGAGCTGGCGCGCGAGGTGTTGCAGGATTTTTACCGCGAGGCGAAGCAGGACATCACGCTGGAGCGCTTGCAGCTCGGGCTGATCGAGGCGATGAAGTGGCGCGAAGAGCCGCAGCCTACGGGCGACTTCGTGCCGCTACTGATGACGCGCAAGGCCGAGATACGCGGCCGCACGCCGCGCCAGAATAGCTATCTGCAGTCGATCCAGGAACACGACATCACTTTCGGCATCGGCCCGGCCGGCACCGGCAAGACCTATCTCGCGGTCGCCTGCGCGGTGGATGCGCTGCAGCGCGAGACGGTGCGCCGCCTGGTGCTGGTGCGCCCTGCGGTGGAGGCCGGCGAGAAGCTGGGCTTCCTGCCCGGCGACCTCGCGCAGAAGGTCGATCCCTATCTGCGTCCGTTGTACGATGCGCTGTACGACCTGATGGGCGTGGAGAAAGTGGTCAAGGCCTTCGATCGCGGCGTGATCGAGATCGCCCCGCTGGCCTATATGCGCGGCCGCACGCTGAATCATTCCTTCATCATCCTCGACGAGGCGCAGAACACCACGCCGGAGCAGATGAAGATGTTTTTGACCCGCATCGGCTTCGGCAGCAAGGCGGTGATCACCGGCGACGTCACCCAGATCGACCTCGCGCGCGGACAGAAGAGCGGCCTGATCGAGGCGCGCGCGGTGCTGCAGGACGTGCGCGGCATCGCATTCAGCGAATTCCTCGCCGAAGACGTGGTGCGCCATCCGCTGGTGCAGAAAATTGTCACGGCCTACGAACGTTATGAGCAGCAGAAAAATGCATAAGTTATCGCCCGCAAAACTTTCCTTGGCGGTGCAATACGCCAGCGATGTGCCCAATATCCCGACGCGCCCGCAGTTCCGTCGTTGGGCCAAGGCCGCGCTGCAGCGCGACGTGAGCCTGACGCTACGCGTCGTCGACGAGGCCGAGGGGCGCGAGTTGAACAAAGCCTATCGAGGCAAGGACTATGCAACGAACGTGCTGACCTTCGTGCTGGACGACGAGCCGTTGTACGGAGACGTGATCGTCTGCGCGCCGGTGGTGGAGCGCGAGGCGCGCGAGCAACGCAAGGATATGCTCGCGCACTATGCGCACATGACTATCCACGCGCTGCTGCACCTGCAGGGCTACGATCATGAGGACGATGACGAAGCCGCCGAGATGGAGGCGCTGGAAACGCAGCTGATGCTAAAATTGCGCTACCCCGATCCTTATCTGGAATCCTGAATCACCAAATGGACTTGCCCGAGAGTAACAAACCCAGCCTGCTGGAACGCCTTTCCGCACTGTTGCTGCGCGAACCAGAAGACCGCGAGCAACTGGTTCGACTGTTGCATTCCGCCTACGAGCACAATCTGCTCGACGCCGACGCACTGTCGATGATGGAGGGCGTGCTGCAGGTGTCCGAACGGTCGGTGCGCGAGATCATGATCCCGCGCGCGCAGATGGACGTGATCGACATCGGCGAGCCGCCCGAGCAGTTCATTCCCTTCGTGGTCGAGACCGCGCACTCGCGCTTCCCGGTCATCGACGGCGACAAGGACAACATCATCGGCATCCTGCTGGCGAAAGATCTGTTGCGCTATTACGCGGGCGAGAAATTCGACGTGCGCGACATGTTGCGCCCGGCGGTATTCGTGCCCGAGTCCAAACGCCTGAACGTCCTGCTGCGCGATTTTCGCAGCAACCGCAACCACATCGCACTGGTGGTGGACGAATACGGCGGCGTGTGCGGCATGGCGACCATCGAGGACGTGCTGGAACAGATCGTCGGCGACATCGAGGACGAATACGATTTCGACGAGGACGAGGACAACATCATCCCGGACGGATCGGGCAACTGGCGCGTCAAGGCCGACACCGAAGTCGCCGATTTCAACGAGGCGCTCGGCACCGAGTACAGCGACGAAGATTGCGACACCGTCGGCGGACTGGTGCTGAAGGCGGCCGGAGAGTTGCCCAAGCGCGGCGACCGTATCAATATCGGACCGTTGGATTTCATCGTACTGCGCGCCGACAGCCGTAGGCTGTATTCACTCCTGGTCGAACGCAACTCCGCTGGCACGCCGGACTCTATTTAATTCGGGCCGGATTCCAGTGAATTCGGCGGCGTAATTTGGCGAAGTCGGCGGGCTGGCAGCTCGCCGTGACATTTCGGAAAACTCCGATACCCGTTTTAACTTGCTGGGCACCAGCGTGTTTTGAGGTGGCGCACCACTTTGCGTCTGATGCTGTTTGCGGGTGCTTATAGCCGGGCTGCTGGCGTGCCGATGGCGATGACTGAAAAGTGCCACGTGCGGCCAGCCATGGCTATCCAGCCTACTGTATTGGATCGACCGGTCATGCCAAGCCCAGGAACGCCGGAACACCAGTAATAAAAAAAGGGTAGTATCCGACCTTGTCCATTTATTTGTGTGACCGTCATGCACATTGCGAGGCATGCACTATTCATGTGCAATTCATTCTTTGACGAATCAAGAAAGGAGTTTTCATGTGGAAAACTTCCCTCACATTAGCGCTTTTCGTGGCACTTGCCGGTTGCCAAAAGTCGCCGGCCTAGAACGCGGAGCCGCGACAGAAAATCACCGTCGCCTATACCTATCAACCGCAAAGCACCCTCGTCCACGTCGCGGTAGCCAAGGGCATTTCGCCGCGGAAGGGCTCGATGTCCAGCCGTTGATGCATACCTACGGCAAGGCGGCGCTGCAATCGGTCATCGAGAACAAGGCGGACTTCGCGACCGGACCGGACCGTCATGCCCGACTACCTGAGCTACATCCATTTCGACGGCCTCAGAACGGTGAAGCCGGAAGCGATCAATGTTGAACCGGTAGACCTTCATGCGCATCGCCACCCGATTAAGGATCATTGCAACCGTTTCGATCGCGGTTTTGGTCGTACTTGCGCCGGTTCTGATCTGGTCGTTCATCGAATACAAGAGCGCAAAAAGCGACTACGCGCTTGCCAACGCGATTCTGGATAATTCGTTCAGCCGCGCCTCGTTCAGTGACCAGTATTTCCTCTATCGCGAAGACCGTTTGCGGGCGCAGTGGGATAAAAGCCGGGAAACAGCCGATGACCTGTTGCGTCAGGCCGAGGTTCAATTCCAGCGCGAAGAATACCGGCATGGCCTGGAACGACTGCGCCGGAATATCGATGACAGTGCGCAAATTTTCCAGCGCATTGTCAGCGACACTCAGCTATTGCAGACAGTCCGCAGCAATCGCCACGTTTATGAAGAACTCGACAAAAGGCTCTCCAGCCAGCTGCTGCTGAAATCCGCCGCGATCCGCAATGCGGCAACGGCCTTGCAGGATGCCAGTGCGCGGCGTGTCGAACAGGCCTACCTCCACCTGACCCTCATCATCGGTGTGTTCGCGGTCACGCTGGCGCTCGCCGCCATTCTGCCCGCGATGCAAATCGGCAGGCTGGTCCGCCAGCGCCTGGCTCCCCTGCACGATGGCGCAAGAATCGTGGCCGACGGCGATCTGGGCTACCGTATCGACAGTGCCGGCGCCGATGAATTCGCCGAACTGGCCCTGTCCATCAATGCCATGACGGAGAAGCTCCAGGTTTCCACTCAGAAACTCGAGGCGGAAATCAGTCAGCGCAAAGAGGCCCAGCTGCGCGTGGAGGAGCTCGCAACCGATCAGAAGACGAAGTTAAAAGAATTAGTCGAGCGTCGTACGAACGAGTTGGAGCAGGCCAAGGACGCCGCTGAAGCGGCTAACAATGCCAAGAGCGCTTTCCTCGCCAACATGAGCCACGAGGTCCGCACGCCGCTGAGCGTCATCATCGGCCTCGGCCACCTGCTGCACCGCGACTTGGCGGACCCCGTGCAGCGGGAGCGCCTGGGGCAGCTCTGTACCACCGCCGACGACCTGCTGGCCCTGATCAACGACGTCCTCGACCTGTCCAAGATCGAGGCCGAGCGGATCGAGCTCTACCGCAGCGAATTCAGGCTCGACAGCGTGGTGGACAAGGTGGCGCGCATGGTCGGCGGAGGCGCGCAGGAGAAGGGCTTGATGCTGACCAGCGACATCGCGCTGGACTTGAGCGCCATGCTGTTGCAGGGCGATCCCTTGCGTCTGGCACAGGTGCTCATCAACCTGTGCGGCAACGCCGTCAAGTTTACCGACTCCGGCGGGGTCCGCCTGAGCATCGCCTGTCTGGCGGAGCAACCGGCGAGCGTCACCCTGCGCTTCATGGTCGCGGACACCGGCATCGGCATCGCGCCCGCCGATCAGGCGCGGCTGTTCCAGCCGTTCACCCAGGTGGATAGCTCATCCTCGCGCGAACGCGGCGGCACCGGCCTGGGTCTGGCTATCAGCCAGCACTTGGTGGCGCTGATGGGCGGCACCATCAAGCTCGACAGCCTGCCGGGGGCAGGCGCCACCTTCAGCTTCGATCTGACCCTGCCGCGCATTGCCGCGCCCGTGCCAGCGGTGGTGGCGCCGCCGGCGACCCACCTGGGCGGCCGGCGGGTATTGTTTGCCGAGGATCATCCGCTGAACCAGGAAATCCTCTTCGAGATGCTCGAAGACCTCGGCTGCGAAGTCGAAATGGCCTCGGATGGCGCCGAAGCGGTCGAGTGCGCGCGCGCTCGCAGCTACGACCTGATCCTGATGGACATGCAGATGCCGAAGATGGATGGCCTCGCTGCCACGCGCGCCATCCGCGCGCTGCCGGGACCGCGCACGCCCATCATCGCGCTGACGGCCAACGTCTTCGCCGAGGACCGTCAGCGCTGTCTCGACGCCGGCATGAACGACCATCTCGGCAAGCCCGTGACGCCGGCCACGCTCGCCACCGCCCTCGGACGATGGCTGCCCGACCTGGCCGTGCCCGGCGCCGCAGCGCCCCGACCTGCGACAACGAATTGAGCCGCGCCTTGGCGCAAATTCCGGGACTCGATATCGCACAGTCCATGAAAACCTCGCCGGAATAACTGGCGGACTATTGCGCGTTGCTGCACCGCTTCGAGCAACTGCACGGCACTGACATGGCGCGCTTGCGCGAGCACCTGGCGGCCGGCGAGTGCGATGCCGCGCATGCCGTCGCCCATAACCTGAAAGGCATCGCCGGCCTGCTCGGCGCCAAACGTATCACCTTGCTGGCGAGCGAACTCGTGCAGCCGTCGTTCGTTCTTAGCGTTTTAACCTGAACGCCAGAATCGCCCTTAGAACTGCTCGTTCTCGCCCAGATAGCGCCATTTTCCTATTGGCAAATTCCCCAGCTTTACTTTGCCGATGCGGATGCGCTTCAGTCCGGTGACTTTCAGTCCCACTAGTTCGCACATGCGGCGGATCTGGCGTTTCTTGCCTTCGCGCAGCACGAAGCGCAGCTGGTCCTCGTTCTGCCAGGTTACTTTTGCAGGCTTCAGGTATTCGCCGTCCAGCTTCAGGCCGTGGCAGAGTTGCGCCAGTCCGCCGTCTTTCAGCTGGCCTTGCACGCGCACCAGATATTCCTTGTCCACCGGCGAGTCTTCGCCGATCAGACGTTTGGCGACGCGGCCGTCCTGGGTCAGCACCAGCAGGCCGGTCGAGTCGATGTCCAGTCGCCCTGCGGGGGCGAGGCCCAGCAACTGGCTGCGGTGAAATTTCAACGGTGAAGGGTCTTCGTTCCAGTGCGAGGATTCGTCCAGCAAGGTGCTCGCCGGTTTGTAGTCGTGCTCGGCCTGGCCGGAGACGAAGCCGACCGGCTTGTTGAGCAGGATGGTCACGCGCTGCTGCTGGGTGTTCTGTGCCGCGCTGCGCAGGGTGATCTGCTGGTGCGGATAGACCTTGCTGCCCAGTTCGCTGACGGTCTCGCCGTCGACCTGCACCCAGCCTTTCTCGATGTAGCTGTCGGCCTCGCGGCGCGAGCAGAGGCCGAGTTCGGACATGCGTTTGGACAGGCGGATTTTTTCCATGATGCGGGCGATTTGGTGGTTCGGGTCGCGATTTAACCACAAGTGCCGCATCGGACGGAATCGGTTATTCTTTGCGCCTTCTTTAGATCTGCAGTCGTCCGATGTTCCAATCCAGAAAATCCCTGCTTGCCGCCTTCGCCGCGGGCCTGTCCGGTGTGGCCGGTTTCGCGCCGTTCGGCTGGTTCCCGATCCCGGTGCTGGCACTCGCGGTGCTGTTCCATTTATGGGCTAAGGTCGACTCGCCGCGTGCGGCAGGATGGCTGGGTTTCGCGTTCGGCCTCGGCCTGTTCGTCGCGGGTATAGGCTGGATCTACGTTGCGCTGCACGATTACGGCGGCATGCCGCTGCCGCTGGCGGCGCTGGCGACGCTGTTGTTCGCGGCCTTCCTCGCGTTGTTCCCGGCGCTGGCCGGTTATGCGCAGGCGCGTCTGCCGAATGTGAATCTTGCCTGGTTCCGCAGCCCGGAAGAGGAAAAACGCGCCCGGCCGGAGAGCAGCTTCGTCATTCCCGCGCAGGTGTTGCTGGGCGTGCTGATGCCGGCGACGTGGGCGCTGGTCGAATGGTTGCGCGGCACGATCTTCACCGGTTTCCCCTGGCTGACGCTGGGCTACGCGCACAGCGACGGTCCGCTGGCCGGATATGCGCCGCTGCTCGGCGTGTACGGTGTGTCGCTGATCGCGGCGGTGAGCGCCGGTTTGCTGGTTACGCTGTGGCGCGAGCGCTGGAACCGGCAGGGGCGCATCGCGCTAGCGGTGCTGCTTGCGCTGTGGATTGGCGGCGCGGCGTTGCGTCCTGTCGCGTGGACGCAGCCGCAGGGCGAGCCGTTCAGTGTGGCGCTGGTGCAGGGCAACATCTCGCAGGATTTGAAGTTCAACGAAGACGCGCTGATAGGCACGCTGGCAACCTATCGCCGCTTGACGCTGGAGAGCGATGCGCGCCTGATCGTGTTGCCGGAAACGGCGCTGCCGCTGCTGCGCCACGAAGTGCCCCGTAGTCTCGTCGAACAACTCGATGCGCATGCCGGACAGAATGGCGGCGGTGTGCTGATCGGCGCGTTCGTGCGCGAGAATGATGCCTACCACAACAGCGTGTTCGCGCTGACGGGCGGCGGCGCGGCGGAGCAGCGCTATCACAAACAGCATCTGGTGCCGTTCGGCGAATTCATCCCGCTGCGGCCGCTGCTGGGCTGGTTCATCAACGGCGTGTTGAACATCCCTATGGGCGACCTGACCAGTGGCGGCAGACAACAAGCGTTGCTGCAAGTCGCCGGCCAGCACATCGCGGCGAACATCTGCTACGAAGACGTGTTCGGCGAAGAGATCATCCGCGCGCTGCCGCAGGCGAGCCTGCTGGTGAACTTCACCAACGATGCCTGGTACGGCGACTCTTACGCCGCCGAGCAACACAATCAGATTTCCCGCATGCGCGCGCTGGAGACCGGACGCATGATGCTGCGTGCCACCAACACCGGCGTGACTTCCATCATCGGCGCAGACGGCCGGGTGCTGCAGCAACTGCCGCAGCATGTCGAAGGGACGCTATCGGGCATGGCGCAGGGCTACGAGGGCAGCACGCCCTATGTGCGCTGGGGCAACGTCGCGGCGATGCTGTTGCTGCTCGGCTTGCTGGGCTATGCGTGGCTGCGCCGGGAGTCCTCTCCTGCGGGGGGGCAATAGCGTTAGCGTATTGCACTTTGAGTTTGAAATCGCCCTTCAATATTAGTTTTTTCATTAAGCATAGATATGTTTACGTATAATCCTCGGTTTAATTTGATTAATCCACAAGGTGGATAATTTGCAAAATCTCAAGTTCGCCTGCCTTTCGATTCTGGCCCTGCCCGCTACAGCGCTGGCCGAAATCGATCCTTATGGTTTGTCGCTCGAAGAGTTGATGAATATCCCCGTGACGGTTTCTTCGCGCAAAGCGCTTGCCCAGCGAAAAACGCCGGGAATTGTCACGGTCATTTCCGCAGAGGAAATCCGTTATAGCGGCGCGCGCGACCTGATAGACGTGTTGCGGCAGGTGCCGGGCATGGATTTTCGGGTTACGGTCAACAATGGCATTTCACTGGGGATGCGCGGCCACATCGGCTCGGACGGACGTGTGTTGATGCTGGTCGATGGCATCGAGGTCAACGAGCATCGCTACGGCGGCGCGAACTTCGGGCAAGGTTTTCCGGTCGAGCAGATCGCCCGTATCGAAATCATCCGCGGCTCGGCTTTGGCGCTATACGGCGGCACCGCATTGCTCGGGGTGATCAACATCATCAGCAAGAGTGCGGAAGAACTGGATGGCGTCCACGCAGGCGCGGGTCTCGGCTACGCCAATTCGGGAGCCAAGAGTCGCGAGTATGCCAGCGTCATGGTAGGAAGCGGCGTAGACGGCCCGGTGAAATTGACCGCGATGGCCCACATGGGGCGGGCCTTGCGCAGCGACCGGACGTATCAGGATGTGAACGGGGCAACTTTCAATATGGCGAACGCGAATGCCATCCGCCCCGGGTTTTTCAATATGGGCTTGCAGGCCGGCAATTTCAGCGCCCGCTATTTGCATGAGGATTCGCAAGTCAATGATCGCGACGGCTCTGCAAACAATATCCGTCCCGCGGACTTCAAGAATTTTTATTACAGCGATTCGTTATTGATTCAGCCTCGTTACGAGGCGAATGAGCGCGTGACGCTGACGCCCAGCGTGCTGTACCAGCAAGAGAATCCGCGCAAGACGGTGAAAACGGATGGTACTGTGTCCAGCGAAACCACGGTCGGGCGCTTGCAAGTCAAGCTTCCGGTTGCGTGGGAAGTGAATTCCGATTGGCATCTTGCCGGAGGCATGGAGTATTTGGGTGAAGATTATCGGGGTGTAGTGCGCCCGTTTCCTTTGCGGCAACTGCCTTACAGCAGCGCCGAGGTAGTCAGCCTGTATGGCGAAGCGTTGTCGCGTAATGACTGGGGCGATATCACGGCCAGCGCCCGGCTGGATCAGCATAGCCATGCCGGCCCGTTGCGGGCGGAACGGCTGGGCTATACGCGCATCATGGGAGATTGGCACGTCAAACTCATGGGCAGCTACGCCAGACGTGCGCCGTCTATCGAAAGCTACGCCTCCAAACCCTCTCCCTTGCTGGTGAAGCCGGAATCCGCTCGCACCTGGGAGATGGAAACGGGCTACCGTATCGACGCCGATTCGCAACTGACCGTTAATTTTTTCGACATAAGCACATTCGACACCCTGGTTAACCTGAACATGCAAACGGTGCACACCCGCGGGGTGGAAGCCGAGTACAAGATACGCAAGGACTGGGGTTATGCCGATGTTGCTTATTCGCATTACAACGCAGCCGGCACCGATACGAATTTTGTGAAGGTAATGCAAGATCCCTATGCGACCGCGGTCCTCGATAACAGCATGAATCTGGCGTTCCCGGCTCATAAGCTAACGGCCAATCTGCATTACAAATTATCGGGCGGCTTGTCGATCAATCCCTCGCTGGTTTATCTCGGACCGCGCTGGGGTTTTGTGGCGCCGGATCTTGGCGATGGCGGCACACTCAAGCACTTTGGCTCTAGTCCGCTCGTCAATGTGGCGCTGAATTGGGAAAATGCTGTAACCAAGGGCTTGGATTTAACTCTGGCTTTGTACAACGCGCTGAACAAGGAAGTGGATTTTATTTCCCCCATGAATTCGTATCATGCGCCCTTGCCGGGCATGAGTCGCGAAGTGGTGTTGCAGGCGCAATACAAGTTCTAACGTAACGTTCATGACAGTCGCTCCAGCGCCCAATCTTATCCGGACCGTTTTCCTCGCATGAATTTGATCCGGTATTTTTCCCTGATGCTGCTCCTGGTATGGTTACCCCCATGCCAGGCCGGAGGCGTATCGGAAAATCAGGTTAAATCGGCCTACGTCCTGAACTTTGCCAAATTCGTGGAGTGGCCAGCCGGGACGGCCTGGGACGATAACAAGGCGACGCTTTGTGTGGTCGGGCGCAACGTGCTGGGAGGAGCGCTTCTGGAGCTCGACGGGCGCAAGGCCGGGGGGCGCGAACTGCGTGTCGTTCAGCACGAGAATGCCAACGACAATCTGAGCGGTTGCCAACTGGTATTTATCGGGGAATCGGAGCGGCAGCGGGCTGCCGCCATTGTCGCCACCCTCGCGGACTCTTCCGTTCTGACCATTTCGGATATTGAAGACTTCGCAGAAAAAGGCGGTTGCATCGGGTTGTTGTATCGCGAAAACAAAATCGTTTTCGAAGTCAATCTGGCATCGTCCAAAAAGTCGCGGCTGCGTTTCCCTAGCCAGTTGCTGAGCCTCGCATCCAACGTTTTCGGGAAATAAGCACATGCATATTCTGCCCAACATGTCGCGCTGGTCCCTGCACAACAAGATCGTCTCGATCATCATGCTGGGCAGCGCAGTTTGTCTGTTTGTCAGCTTTACGGTTCTGGTTGCCAGTTCTGCGGCCAGCCGTTACGAAGACTCTCTGAGCAATCTGTCCGGGCTGGCCGATGTGCTGGCCGAAAGCGGCCAGGCCGCGCTGGTTTTCGCCGACCAGCAGGAAGCCGGCAGATTGCTGGCCTCGCTTAAAGAGCATCGCGAAATTTCTTCCGCGTGGCTGGTGGCCGGCGATGGCGTCGTGCTTTCGTCATGGAGCCGCAACGGCACGACCGGCAATGCACCGCCGGGTTATCGCGTGCCGCAAAGGCAATTGCATTCCGATTTCTGGTCCAAGCGCGCCGAGCTGTACAGCCCGGTATCCAAGGGGACAGAGCAGATCGGTTACGTCCTGTTGCATGCCGATTTCACCGAGCAATGGAATCGCCAGTTGGCCGGGCTGTGGAAAGCACTCGGCGGCGCGGCGGTGGCGTTGGTGGTGGTGTTTCTGCTGGCAATCCGATTGCAGCGCGTGATTTCGCAACCGATTATGGAGCTCGCCGATACCGCGCGCGCCATCGCCCATGACAAGACTTACGAATTGAGAGTGCCGCAGCGCACCCACGACGAAATAGGCGAACTGGTGTTGGCGTTCAACAACATGCTGAGCGAAATTCAGGAGCGCGACGAACATTTGTCCCTCCATCGCGCTCGCCTGGAAGAAGAAGTGGCCCGTCGCACGACGGAGTTGCGCACCATACTCGAGAACACGCCCGACACCATCGCGCGATACGACCGCGATTGCCGCCGCATCTACGTCAACCCCGCTTTCGGCGCGTTAACCGACGGAGGCGTTGCGGCGCTGCTGGGCAAGAAACCTTCGGACTACCCGGGTGGACAAAGTTCCGCGATCTATGAGTCGAAAGTTAATGAGGTGTTTGCAACCGGCGAAGACTCGTATTTCGAGCTGAAATGGTTAGGCAACACTGGCAAGGAAATTTGCAGCCATATCCGATTGACCGCCGAGCGCGACTTGTCGGGAAACATCGTTTCGGTTTTGGGCGTGGGGCGTGACATTACCGAACTCAATAATTCCCGTTCGGAGCTCAATCAGGCAAACGCACAGCTTGAGAATATGAATGTCATGCTGCAATCGCTGGCATCCATAGATTCGCTCACCCAGTTGCCCAACCGGCGGCTGTTGCTGGATCGTCTCCATCAGGCATTGGCCTCATCCGCGCGCAATGGCCATTACGGGGCGATCATGTTCATCGATCTGGATAATTTCAAGACTCTGAACGACACCCTCGGCCACGACATCGGGGACCTGCTGCTGCAACAAGTTGCAAAACGTCTGGAATCCTGCGTGCGCGAATCCGATACGGTTGCCCGGCTGGGAGGCGACGAGTTCGTTGTGATGCTGGAAGACTTGAGTGGGCAAGGAATAGAAGCCGCAGCACAGACAGAACACGTGGGCAACAAAATACTCGCCATCCTTAACCAGCCCTACCAGCTTGCGGCACATAAGCATCAAAATACGCCCAGCATCGGCGCCACGTTGTTTAACAGCACCCCTCAGACGGCAGATGAGTTGATGAAACAAGCCGACATTGCCATGTATCAGGCGAAAAAGGCTGGACGCAACACCTTGCGATTTTTTGACCCGCAGATGCAGGACAATATCAATACACGGGCTGCCCTTGAGGACGCATTGCGCAATGCACTGGTTAATCATGAATTCCAGCTGTATTACCAAATCCAGATGGGAAGCTCGAACCGTCCATTGGGCGCAGAGGCATTGATACGCTGGATACACCCTGAACGAGGGTTGATACCTCCTGTTCAATTCATCCCGCTGGCAGAAGACACCGGATTGATCCTGCCCATCGGGAAATGGGTGCTCGAAACGGCGTGCGCCCAACTGAAGTTATGGCAACAGAGTCCGCTCACCCATGAACTTGTATTGGCGGTGAATGTAAGCGCCAAACAATTCCGCCAGACGGATTTCGTGGCTCAAGTGAAAGCTGTGGTGCAACGCCACGCAATCGACCCGAAACTGCTCAAGCTGGAGCTGACGGAGAGTCTGTTGCTGGAGACCATCGAAGACACCATCGCGACCATGAACGCCTTGAACGAGATCGGCGTTCAATTTTCACTGGACGATTTCGGTACGGGATATTCATCTTTGCAATACCTCAAGCAGCTGCCACTCGATCAACTCAAGATCGATCAGTCGTTTGTGCGCGATCTGGCTACCGATAGCAGCGACAAAGCGATTGTCCGCACCATCATCGCCATGGCAAACAGCCTGAGCCTGAATGTGATTGCCGAAGGGGTGGAAACGGAAGAGCAGCGAGAGCGCCTCCTGGACAAGGGATGCATTCATTACCAAGGCTATCTGTTCAGCAAGCCGGTGCCAATCGAGCAGTTCGAGGCACTGCTGAAACAAGACTGATCGTATGTGTTTGGGAAGGGGCCGAACGACTGCTCAAGAGCAAGCCTGGCCTCCCCTGTTCTGTATGCGCGGCTTCTTGATGTGGTGATGTATTTCGCCGTGAGATATCGTCGCAACATCGTAAAATGCCGCCCGTGAATTGCAAGAATCCTCCCGATGACCTCTCCGCATAACAACCGCTGGGTCTGCTATCTGCTGCGTTGTGCCGATGACACTCTGTATTGTGGCATCACCAACGACCTCGACAAACGCCTCGCGGCACACAATGCCGGCACCGCGGCGAAGTACACGCGCGCACGCGGGCCGGTGGAACTCGCGTATGTGGAGCAATGCGACGACAAGTCTGCGGCACTGAAACGGGAGATGGCGATCAAGGCGCTGCCGCGTGCGGCGAAGCTGGCGTTGCTAAATAAAGGCCATCCTTAATAGCTCAGCCTGCAAGAAGGAGGCGCACTCCGGTAGGTGGCAATTGCTCAAGCAGGAGCGGTTGTTGTGAATGCTTGATGCAGCTTTCGGGCGAATGTCCCGAATCGATCTGCGGGCATCGTTCGCGATTCCAGCCCCGAACGTTCAACATCAGTCCCCATCGTTACGGGAATGTGTCGCCGTAATGCTCGAAACAGAAGTTCACCCATCTCCGCAGCGGCGTGAAAACAAGCGCGCCATCGAAAATGCAGCCCGGAAAAATTGTCTCGTAGGGCAAATTCGGGATGCTTCTGCATTACATACTTTTATGGGGAAGAAATAATGGCGTTTGCTAATTTCCTCATACGCAGCCGGACACTAAAGTTGCTACAGCGTTGCCTCTCCTGGGGATGTGCAGAGCGAGCTTTCGTTGTACTCGTGTTTGGCCGACTTTTCCGAGAGTGCGGGTGGTTCGACAAGGCATGAAGACAAGAACTTTGTTCGCTATTAACCTGACGATTGGATTGATCATGCATATCCGGAAATTAGATCTCACTCCATGCGCAATTACGATATTTGTCACGACTGCTGCGCTAACGATCCCGTGCGTCGCACAAGCCGCCGGAATCGGCGAGGTTTTAATGCAAGGCATGCAGGGGCCGTTGCTTGTCCGGCTGGACTTGATGGCGGGAGTCGCTGCCATTGTGTTCGGGCTGGTTCTCTTTCGGGGCAAGATAAAATCGTTTGCCGAAATTAAATTCCGGCCATTTGCCAAGTCGACTTTTAAACTGACCGATGATGTGGTGGCAGCCCAGAAGATGGAGATGCCTCGCATCGTCAACCCTCGTCGTCAATCCCGGAGTGGTCAGGCGTCCGCCGTTGTTCAGCCTCAGGCCCCCCAAAAAACGCTTTATGCCGACCGGGATAAACATGTTTCTGCTTCGCCAGTAGCTCCCGATACGCCGGATTTGCATCATCCCCTCGGAGAGCTCCTGGTGGAGCGGGGCGTGCTATCCAAGCTGGAGGTGTCGAAATACCTCGCCAATTTCAACCAGAAAAAACAAGGGCATTTCGGAGAGTATCTGGTGGCGCGAAATGCAATTACCCTCGCTCAACTCGAACTGGCTTTGTTGCAACAGCAGGAGGTTCGTTCCGAAATGGAAAATAGCGCCCTGCCTTCATTGCAGGACATAGAAAACTTCCTGGCCGATTTCGAGCCGGATCGGCATGTGAGCGTTAGCAAGTTCATGGTGTTGCGCAACGCAGTTACACCCGAGCAACTCAGTCATATTTTGCATCGGCAATCAAGCAGCGCTGCGGTAGCCGGGAGCTCTAAAGCATAAGGGCAAAATCCTTCTAAAACGGTTCTCCGCCGGAGGAGCCTGTGTGTCCGAAAATGCGCCGTGACATACCGTACTCGATTTTGTGCAGGAGGGAACGAACATGAGCAATATCTGCGTACACGTCGACCTCAGGCAAGCTATCAAAAAACTCGATGCGTTGCCTGCCATGCCTGTTATTGCACAAAAACTGCTGGCATTAAAACTGAACACGGAAGAAGGCGAGCGGATGCTGCTGGTGCTGATAGATGAGGATCCGCAAATCTCGGCAAAAATCGTCGGACTGGCCAATTCGGCGATGATCGGCTCCTCCCGCCAGATAACGACGGTAAGAGATGCCGCACTGCTGCTGGGCACCAAACGCATCCAGTCGGTCGCCATCGGTATCGCCATCATTTCTCTGATGGCCAAAGCGCCCGCAGGTAAATTCAATATTCGCGACTTGTGGCGGTACAGCATCGGCATCGCATTTGCGATGCTGGGCATTGCACGGCTCATGCCATCGAAAATGCGTCCGCAGGACGACCAGCTTTTTCTTGCCGGTATGCTGCACGATATCGGTTATCTGGTGCTGGCCTACCTTGCCCCGAAACTTAGCGATAAGTTGCACACCCGCTTGGCCGATGAACCTGAACGCCCGGCGCTGGAGGTGGAGCGGGAAACTCTGGATATCTGCCATGATGAGTTGGGTGCGGAACTGGCGCGCCACTGGAATTTGCCCGAGGAAATCGTCGCCGTGTTGCGCTACCACCATCGCCCGGATGCAGCCGAAGCCGCCGCAGGACAGCCGCTGGTGCGCATAGTCAGCATCGTAAAGAAACTGCTGCCTGCTTTCGGTATTAACGAGTGTGTCGCCCCCGACATCGGCGCCGAAGAGTGGGAGGCGTTGGGCATCCCGCAATCGAAAGCCGAAGAAGCGAAAGAACTGGTGGTCGAGCAGGTGGAACAGGCCATGCAGTTCGCCAATTCGTTTACCTGATTTTCCGGGCTTTTCATTCCCGCTTGCGCGGACGCGGCTATCCGTGCCGGATCGACAAGCGGGTTAGCCTTGATGCAGCTTGAGTTCCGCCTGTTGCAACGCTTCCGGAAGGCCGAACAACGCCAGCTCGCATAGGGCGGATGCAACAAAGTCAGGCAATCCACAGCCCAGCAAGCTGGGCGTGGAATTGACACAGCCGTAGGCGTTATCCGCCGAATGAGGTTTTCGGATTTCTCTCGATGCGGCGGAATAACCAATGACTTAGCCAGCGTTTTTTGCTGGGTTAGTCAGATTATCCGGATTCAAAGTGTATCTGAATTTATTATTCATCCAGCCCCGAGCGAGCAAAGTTATTTTGCTGCGAGTCCGAAGGCCGTTCCGATGTCGTCCTGCTCTTGCCGGGAAATGCCTAGTTCATTGGCAATCGTCGGCCATTGGCTGACCACCCCTTTGACGTCAGCGATGATTGCGTTTGCATCGTTGTTCGATACCCGGAAGTAATGCGCGACCGAGCGCGCTAGGTCGAGGTCGAGCGCATTGTCGTTTTCGCTGACGTTCAACTTGAGGCCATGGCCGTATTTGTCCGGGTTCATGTCGTAGGCTGGGGAAAGATGCCAGCCGCGTCCCGGCTCCAGAATGAATCCATGGTTGCGCAGGTGATCGTCGGTATTGGATACCAGCATGTTGAAGACGATGCGGCTCCATAGTTCGCGCAGATCGGCGTTGGTATTCGCGCCGCGGGTAATCAGCACTTCCGCCAATTCCAGATAGCTGACGCCGGTAGAGGCATCTTCGCCATCGGTATGGCCGGTGAGGGTCATCGCGGATACGAAGTGAAGCCGGTTTCCGGTGCTTGTGCGGTCGAAGCGTTTGACCATGAAGCAGTGGTGCGAACTGGCATATTTGGCCGCTGCTCCGCTGGCAACCCTCAGCCCGCATGCATTCGCCAGCGTATTGACGATGAGTTCCCATGCGCCCATGTCATGCGTATCGCGAATGCTGGGGAATTTTGCTATCCAGAGCTGCCTTTCATGATCGGCCACGCTGGCTTTGGGACGGGCTCCGCCGAGAGAGCCGCCGGGGGCGATCAGCATGCGCAACCAATCGTTGCCATGCGCGGCGGTATTGTCTTCGTCCTGCTCCAGAGAGCGGCTGGCCTGCTCTAGTTCGTGCAGCCTGATCATGGGCGGGGCAGCCATGCCATCGCGGTTGTCGAGAAACGGATCCTGGTCGTCCAGCTTGAAGCGCAAAGCGCCGACGCGATAGGTGTCATGCACGCCGAGCAGAAAATCGGATTCGAATAGCCGGGCATTTCGGGGCGCATTGCCGGCTCTCTTTTCGCGTTCCAGTCGGCGGTTCATCAGCATGCGCCCCCAGCGGTCCGGACTTGCGTCCGCCAGCATCCCGAATGTTGTCCGCTCCTGTTCGGGATACTGTGGGCCTGTAAACAGGCCGATCCGCGGATCCAGTTGGACCGTATTCAATTGCGGATCGGCCAGCGCCGCGCTGTCGTATTCGAATGCGAAAAGTTCTCCTCCTGCACTGCGCCGGGCATGAAGAAATCCCAATCGTCGAGGATATCCAAGGCCGTCCCAGTCGGCATAAACGGCTATCCGGCTCATCCCTTGTTCTCCTCGCCAACGTTTCCGGGTTTTACGATCAGGGAAGATAGTTTCGAGGCTACCTGCATTGCAGGACCCGACTGCGCTGGATTCATCGATGGATCGCTCTGGTAGGGAGTCGGCGGGGGAGCGCTTATGCGCAAGCTTGTTGCCGTTTGAGAATTATCGATCTTCGGGGGCAATTTCGCCCTGGAATCCAGGAGCTCCGCATCCTGCAACTGCCGCCCCCTTTCATCTGCCCGAGCAATCAGGGCAAGGTCCTTCTCCAGACCAAGCACCTGCAGAACGGAAAGGTAGGCCCCCATCGTGACGCCAGAGCCGCCTCGTTCCAGCGCGCGAAGCGTCATCAGGGACATGCCGGCCCGTTCCGCAACTTGCTTGGCCGTAAGTTTTCGTCGCAGCCGGGCAAGGCGCAACCTTTCGCCGAGTTCGGTTAGCAGTTTGTTTGTTGCGGGCAATAGTGGGGCGGTTTTTTTGGCCATGATGCAATTATTCCGGCATTTACTTGCAGGTTTGGAAAGAATAATAGCACTATGCTTGTTCGGTGCAAATGAATGTGTGCAATTATTCTGGCATTAATGTTGGATGGGGTGCCGTAATAATTGCATTAATGGCGAGAGGCTCGATGATCCTAAAAAGCAGTTGTCCGCAGATTACACAGATTTCCGCAGGTTAAACCGTTAATCAGTCTCACCTTTCAGGCGAGACATTAATTTAGTATAAGTGTATGAAAATATGAGTAAATCTGCGGATGAAATGTCCGTATCGGATCGACAGGCTGCTTAGCCCTGATGCAGCTTGAGTTCCGCCTGTTGCAGTGCTTCCGGCAGGCCGAACAGCACCAGTACGTCGCCGGCTTGCATGATCATGTCCGGACTGGGTTGCGAGCCGCGCAGGTTGTGGCGGCGTACGGCGTTGACTTCGACGTCCAGCGCATCCAGGCCGATGTCGCCCAGCATCTTGCCGACCGCGGTCGAGTCTTCCTTGAGTAGCACGCTGAGGAAGCGCGATTGCATGCTTTCGGTGCTGTCGCCGACGTCTCCGCCGGGGGTGCGCAGGTAGCCGCTGAAAGCGGCGTAGCGGCGCGCGCGGCTTTCCTGCACGCGGCGGATCACGCGGTTGAGCGGGATGCCGGCCATCAGCAGCGCCTGCGAGGCCAGCATCACGCTGCCTTCCAGCACTTCGGCGACGACTTCGGCCGCCCCCGCGGCCTTCAGCGCCTCGACATGGGTGTCGTCGGTGGTGCGCACGATCACCGGCAGGTCGGGGCGCAGTTCCTTGGTGTGGCGCAGGATCGCCAGCGCGGAGTGTTTGTCGCTGTAAGTGACCACCAGCGCCTTGGCGCGCATCAGGCCGGCGGCCATCAGCACTTCACGCTTGGCGGCATCGCCATAGACCACGCTTTCTTTCGCGGTGACGGCTTCGCGCACGCGCCGCGAATCGAGATCGAGGGCGATGAAACGCAGTTTTTCCTGTTTCAGGAAGCTTGCCAGCGCGCTGCCGCTGCGACCGTAGCCGCAGATGATGACGTGGCCGCTGCTGCCCATGCTCTGGATCGCGATCTGGTGCATCTGCATCGCGCGGTTGGTCCATTCGGCAGCGGAGAAGCGTCTGGCGATGACTTCGCCGTGCTGGATCAGGAACGGCGCGGCCAGCATCGACAGCAGCATCGCCGCCAGCACGATCTGCATCGTCGGATCGTTGAGCAGGTGTGCGCCGTCGGCCAGCGTCAGCAGCACGAAGCCGAATTCGCCGGCCTGCGCGAGGCCGATCGCGCTGCGCAATGCGACGCCCCAGTCGCCTTCGAAGGCGCGTGCCAGCAGGGCGACGATCAATGCCTTGAACAGGATCAATCCCGTCAGCGCCAGCAGTATCCAGCCGAAATCGCCGATGACCGCGCCCACGTTGAGTTTCATGCCGATGGTGACGAAGAACAGGCCGAGCAGCACGTCGCGGAACGGTTTGATGTCCTCTTCCACCTGGTAGCGGTATTCTGTTTCCGAGATCAGCATGCCGGCGACGAACGCGCCCAACGCCAGCGACAGCCCGGCCATCTCGGTGAAGAATGCCAGTCCCAGCGTGATCAGCAGCACGTTGAGCATGAACAGCTCGGAGGATTTCTGCCGCGCGACGACATGGAACCACGAGCGCATGATGCGCTGGCCGAACACCAGCAGCACCAGCAGTACGCCGATGGCCTTGAGCGTGGCGTAGGCCAGCGTGGCGGCCAGGTCGTCCGGGTTCGAGGCGAGCGCCGGGATGATGATCAGCAGCGGCACCACGGCCAGATCCTGGAACAACAGCACGCCCATCATCTGCTGGCCGTAGGGCAGGTTCAGTTCGGCGCGCTCGACCAGCATCTTGCTGACGATGGCGGTGGACGACATCGCCAGCACGCCGCCCAGCGCGAGGCCTGCACGCCAGTCCAGCTCGAACAGCGACGCCACCGCCATCACCAGCAGCATCGTGACGATCACCTGCGCGCCGCCCAGGCCGAACACCGTGCGCTTCATCGCGGTCAACCGCGTCAGGCTGAATTCGAGGCCGATGCTGAACATCAGGAACACCACGCCGAATTCGGCCAGATGCTGCGTCCCCGCCGCATCCGGGAGCCAGGCCAGCGCATGCGGGCCGATCAGGATGCCGACTGCGAGATAGCCCAGCATCACCGGCAGACGCAGGACGCGGCACAGCACCACGACCATCACGGCGGTGGCAAGCAGGATCAGGACGAGGGAGAGGGTGCTATCCATGGAGTTCGTGCGTTTCGATTGTTCAACCCCGATGATGCCGCAAGTCGGGCAGTTTGCAAAATAATATCCGGCCTCGCGGCAATGACGTTTGCGTTGCAGCTGGAAACGCGCCCCGCGCTTGCCGCCCTTGCTATAATGCGCGCCATGAATAAATCCCTTTCCGCCGCGCCGCGTGCGCTCGATCTGGCACGCGAAGTCTTGAACATCGAAGCTGCCGCCGTGCAATCGCTGGTTTCCCGTATCGACGAATCCTTTTTGCGCGCGCTGGATGTCATCCTGCGCTGCGAGGGGCGCGTGATCGTCAGCGGCATGGGCAAGAGCGGCCACATCGCACGCAAGATCGCCGCGACCCTGTCCAGCACCGGCACGCCGGCCTATTTCGTGCATCCGGGCGAGGCCAGCCACGGCGACCTCGGCATGATCACCGAAGAAGACGTCATCATCGCGTTGTCGTATTCCGGCGAGAGTCAGGAGCTGATGACCATCGTGCCGGTGATCAAGCGTCAGGGCGCGAAACTGATCAGCATGACCGGCAATCCGGCCTCCAGCCTGGCCGAAGCGGCGGATGTGCATCTCGATGCGCATGTGGACAAAGAGGCCTGCCCGATGGGACTGGCGCCGACCACCAGCACCACGGCGGCACTGGCGCTGGGCGATGCGCTGGCGATGGCGCTGCTGGATGCCAAGGGCTTCGGCGCGGAAGACTTCGCCCGTTCCCATCCCGGCGGCAGTCTGGGGCGGCGTTTGCTGACCCATGTGCGCGACATCATGCGCAGCGGCGAGCGCCTGCCTATGGTGGGCGAGGGCGCGATGCTGAGCGATGCGATCCTGGAAATCTCGAAGAAGGGCGTGGGCATGACCGCGATCGTGGATGCCGAACAGCGCGTGCTGGGCATTTACACCGACGGCGATCTGCGCCGCACGCTGGAAAAGAGGCTGGACTTCAGCAGCACGCCGGTGCGTGACGTGATGTCGGTCAATCCGCGCTGCATCGGTCCGGAAAATCTCGCTGCCGAGGCGGTGCAGATGATGGAGCAATACAACATCAGCCAGATGCTGGTGGTGGACGAACAACACAAGCTGGTCGGCGCGTTGAACATGCACGACTTGTTGCACGCGAAAGTGATTTAGACAGTTGTTAGACGTAAGACGTAAGTTGTTAGTCGGGTGCGGCATCGGTTCTTAACTTACGTCTTACGTCTCACGACTTACGACTACATTTCAGGAGATATAACATGCTGACGAGCCGCGCAAAACTGATCCGCCTGATGGCATTCGACGTGGATGGCGTGATGACCGACGGCGGGCTGTACCTGTCGGATTCCGGCGAGGAATTCAAACGCTTCAATTCCCTTGATGGTCACGGCGTCAAAATGTTGCGCGCCAGCGGCGTCGAGGTCGCGATCATCACCGGACGCACCTCGCGCTGCGTCGAATTGCGCGCGCAAAATCTCGGTATCCAGTATGTCTATCAGGGGGTGGAGCGCAAGCTCGACGCGATGGTCGATCTGCTCAACAAGCTCAAGCTGTCGCGCGATGCCGCCGCTTACATGGGGGACGATGTGGTGGATCTGTGTGTGATGCGCCACGTCGGGCTGGCGATCAGCGTGCCGGAGTCGCCGCAATTGGTGCGCGAGCATTCCGATTATGTCACCCAGCGCAGCGGCGGGCATGGCGCGGTGCGCGAAGCCTGCGAGCTGATCATGTCGGCGCAGGGTACGCTGGATACCCAGTTGGCTCTCTATCTGAAATGACATTTGCTTCCCGCGCCCGCTACTGGCTGCCGCTGTTGCCGCTGCTCGGTTTGCTGGGTGTTACTTACTGGCTGGATCAGCAGGTGCGCCCGGAGGCGGCCAAGGCCGATGAGGCGCCGCGTCACGATCCAGATGGGGTGATGGAGAACTTTTCCGCGGTCAAGATGGACGAGCAGGGGGCGCCGCGATTCATCATGGCGGCAGCGAAGATGCGGCATTATCCGGACGATGACAGCACTACGCTGGACGCGCCGCGCCTGACCTCGCTGTCGTCCGAACGTCCGGCGATCCATGTGGTTGCCCGGCGCGGCGTGCTTTCCGGCAAGGGCGACGAAATATTCCTGCACGACGATGTCGAGGTGTTGCGCGAGGCGAGTGCTACGCGCGGCGAGTTGACGCTGCAGACCGATTACCTGCGCGTCGTGCCTGAGCGCGACTGGGCCGATACCGACCGTGCGGTCACGATTTTAGATGGGCGCAACACCATACATGCGGTGGGCCTGGAGATGGATAGCCGGGCGCGCACGTTGAAACTGTTGTCGCAGGTGAGGAGCGTTCATGAACCGCGTTAGTCTATTGTTTGCCTTGCTGTTGTTCGGCCTGGCGCAGCCCTGTCTGGCCGAGCGGGCCGACCGCGACAAGTCGGCGCATATCGAGTCCGATCAGATGCTGGTGGACGACGCGCAGCAGACCAGCACCTTCTCCGGCAATGTGCAATTCAATCAGGGCACGCTGCTGATCCGCGGCGACAAGGTCGTCGTGACGCAGGACAAGGACGGTTTCAGGCATGTCACGGTATACGGCAAGCCCGCGAGCTTCCGGCAGAAGCGCGAGGGGCTGGACGAATATGTCGAGGGCTACGGCGAGCGCATCGAGCACGATGCGCGGGCCGAGACGCTGGATTTTTATGTGAAGGCGCGCGTGGTGCGCGAGCGGGATGAGGTGCGCGGCGAACATATCACCTATAGCCAGAAGACCGAGGTGTTCCTGGTCAACGGCGGTTCCGTGGCAACGGACAGTGCACCGCCGAAGCGGGTGCGTGCGGTGTTGCAGCCCAAGGCCAGAACCGATGCTGCTTCGTCGTCGGAGGCGTTGCCGATAGCCCCGAGTACCACCCTTACCCCGATGGAGCAGGAATGAGCGAGTTGCGTGCAGTCGGATTGAAGAAGACCTATGGTTCGCGCACCGTGGTGCACGACGCATCGCTGTCGGTGAAGAGCGGCGAGGTGGTCGGTCTGCTCGGGCCGAACGGTGCGGGCAAGACCACTTCGTTTTATATGATTGTCGGTTTGGTCGCCGCCGATGGCGGCGAGATATTCGTCGATGAACAGAACATCACCCACTTGCCCATCCATCGCCGCGCTCGGCTGGGGCTGGGCTATCTTCCGCAGGAGGCGTCGATCTTTCGCCGCCTGACCGTGGCGCAGAATATCCAGGCGGTGCTGGAGTTGCAGGGGCTGGACGACGACGAGTTGCAGAATCGGCTGGACGAACTGCTGGCGGACCTGCACATCGACCACATCCGCAACAATCCGGCGATCAGCCTGTCCGGCGGCGAGCGGCGTCGCGTCGAAATCGCGCGCGCGCTGGCGACCAATCCGCGCTTCATTCTGCTCGACGAGCCGTTTGCCGGCGTCGATCCGATTGCCGTGCTGGACATTCAGAAGATCATTCGCTTCCTCAAGGAACGTGAAATCGGCGTACTGATCACCGATCACAACGTGCGCGAAACGCTGGGCATCTGCGATCGCGCCTATATCATCAACGCCGGAGCTGTGATGGCAGAGGGCAGTCCGGATGAAATCATCTATAATGAAGGCGTGAGAAAAGTATATCTGGGCGAGCATTTCAAGCTCTGACGCGAGAAGGCATCCGGATACCATAACAGGCAATGAAACACACGCTCCAACTCAGGACTTCCCAGCAACTGACGCTTACCCCGCAGTTGCAGCAGGCTATCCGTCTGTTGCAGCTGTCGACGCAGGACGTGCAGCAGGAAGTTGCGCGCATGCTGGATGAGAATCCGATGCTGGAATTGGCCGACGATTACGCGCCTGCGGCATTTACCGGGGATGCGAGCAACGTTCAGGCAGTAGAAGTCGCACAAGCCCCCAGTTCCGATGATCGGGGCTCCGATGAGCCCGCCCGGGATGACTTCGGTATCGAAGCGGCCGACTGGGAGAGTCGCGACCGGGCGCGTAGCATCGATGACGAGGATGAGTCTTATCCGGAGCACTCGGCCGGGCAGCTCAGTCTGCGCGAGCATCTGCATGAGCAGCTTGCCGCCGGAGCGCTGGATGGACGAGATCGCATTATTGTCGGGCTGCTGATCGAGGCGCTGGACGAAAACGGCTATTTCACGCAGGATCTGGCGGAGTTGACGGAGTTGCTGCCTGCTGAACTGGAGATTACGCTGGACGATCTGGAGACCTCGCTGGTGCAGTTACAGCATCTCGATTTGCCGGGGCTGGGGGCGCGTAATCTGGGCGAGTGTCTGGTGTTGCAACTCAAGGCGCTGCCGGAGGATACGCCGCAACGCGATCTGGCAATCCGGCTGGCGGGCAATCATCTGGACACTCTGGCGGCGCACGATTTCAATAAACTCAAGAAGCTGTTGCACTGCTCCGATGTCGAGTTGCGCGCCGCACAGCATTTGATTGTCGGACTCAACCCGAAACCGGGCGCGGAGTTCGACCACAGCGTTGCCGACTATGTCGTGCCGGACGTGATCATCGAAAAACACAAGAATCGGTGGCGTGCCCGATTGAATGTCGAGGCGATGCCCAAGCTGCGCGTCAACCGGATGTATGCCAACATCCTGCAGCAGCGTGACGATGGCAATGCCTCGCAACTGTCCGCGCAATTGCAGGAGGCGAAGTGGCTGATCAAGAATTTGCAGCAGCGTTTCGAGACCATCCTGCGCGTCGCGCAGGCGATCGTCGAGCGCCAGGAGAAGTTCTTCGAGCACGGCGAAATCGGCATGCGTCCGCTGGTGTTGCGCGAGATCGCCGAAGAACTCGAGTTGCACGAGTCGACGATATCGCGTGGCACCACGCAGAAATTCATGCTGACGCCGCGCGGCATCTACGAATTCAAACATTTTTTTGGCAGCGGGCTGGTCACGGAGAGCGGGGGAACCTGCTCTTCCGCCGCGATACGCGAGTTGATCAGGCAACTGGTCAGTGCGGAGAACACCCGCAAACCGCTTACCGACAGCCGCATGTCGGAAATATTGGCACAGCAGGGCATCGTAGTCGCCCGGCGTACCATTGCAAAGTACCGGGAAGCGTTGCATATCCTCCCGGTGAATCTCCGTAAATCACTCTAAACAAGGAGCGCATCATGAACATCAACCTCACCGGACACCATCTGGAAATCACCCCCGCCATCCGCGAGTATGCGACCGGCAAGTTCGGCAAGATCAAGCGCCATTTCGACAATGTGATCGACGTGAACATCATTCTGTCGGTGGAGAAACTGAAGCAGAAGGCCGAGGCGACGGTTCACATCAGCGGCAAGGATGTGTTCGTCGAGTGCGAGGATGAGAACCTGTACGCCGCGATCGATGCGCTGGTGGACAAGCTGGATCGTCAGGTGCTGAAGCACAAGGAAAAAGTGGCGGCACGCCGTCATGACGATTCCGGCATACAAGCAGCAGCAGCCGAGTGATCAACGATGGGCGGCTTTGCCGCCCATTTTCAATTCCAGATACCCATGAACCTGATCAGTAAAATTCTGGCGCCAGACAACATCCTGCTGGATACCGAGTCTTCCAGCAAAAAACGGGTGTTCGAACGGGTAGGCCTGCTGTTTGAGAACAATCAGCAGATCGCGCGCAGCCAGGTGTTCGACAGCCTGTTCGCGCGCGAGAAACTCGGCTCGACCGGTTTGGGCCACGGCGTGGCGATTCCGCATGGACGTATCGTAAAGTTGCGTGAAGCTACTGCGGCTTTCGTCAAGACCAGCCATCCGATCCCATTCGATGCTCCCGATGGAGAGCCGGTGAGCTTGATCTTTGTTTTGCTGGTGCCGGAGCGCGCCACCGATCTGCATCTGCAGATACTCGGCGAACTGGCGCAGATGTTCAGCGACCCGCAATTCCGCAATCGTCTGATGGCCTGCGAAGATGGGCCCAGCATCCATCAGATGTTTTACGAGTGGAACGCTGCGGCATGAAAATCGCTATATATCTGCTGCGCGTTTTGCCTGGAGTTTTTCGGTGAGCGAAGTCAATGTCCGGCAACTGTTCGACGACAAACAGGCGCGGCTGGAACTCAGTCGCGTGGCCGGAGCGGACGGTAACGACCGCATCATTACCGCCGACGCAGTCAATGCATCCAATAATGGGCTGATTGGCCACCTCAATCTAATTCACCCGAACTGGGTGCAGGTGTTGAGCGAAACCGAACTCGATTACCTGCGCGGCCTGAGTGCGGACGAGCGCAATGCCGCATTTTCTCAGATCGAGCGTAACAATCCGACTTGTTTGATCGTGGCAGGAACCAATGATATTCCGGTTGAGCTGGTGGATTTCGCCAACCGGACGCATATTCCGTTGTTCTGTTCGCCCAAGCCCAGCGTGCACCTGATGTGGCTGATCCGCCATTACCTCGCCAAGGAGTTGGCCGAATCGACCACTCGTCACGGCGTATTTCTCGACGTGCTCGGCGTCGGCGTGATGATCACAGGCGAGAGCGCGGTGGGCAAGAGCGAGCTGGGGCTGGAGTTGATCACGCGCGGCAACGGTCTGGTCGCCGACGACATCGTCGAACTGCACCGCATCGCGCCTGACACCCTGGAGGGGCGCTGTCCCGAGTTGCTGCGCGACTTCCTCGAAGTGCGCGGACTGGGGGTGTTGAATATCCGCACCATGTTCGGCGAGACAGCGGTGCGACGCAAGAAGAGTCTGAAACTGATCGTGAATCTGCATCGTCCTCCCGGCGGAGACCTTTCTCAAGTGGAGCGCCTGCCGCTCAATGCCACTTATCAGGACATCCTCGGCGTGAACGTCAGCACGGTGAATATCCCGGTGGTGGCCGGCCGCAACCTGGCTGTGCTGGTGGAAGCGGCTGCGCGCAACTTCGTGTTGCAGCAGCGCGGTATAAATAGCATGCAGGAATTTATCATGCGCCACGATCAATTGTTGAACGAAGACTAGTATGGCTGCGCAGCTCATTCTGATCAGCGGCCTGTCAGGCTCGGGCAAGAGCGTCGCGCTGAAGACGCTGGAGGATGCCGGTTTCTATTGCGTGGACAATCTGCCGGCCGAATTACTGCCGAATCTGATCGATCAGCTCTTGCCGGAAGGTTGTCACAACATTGCGGTTAGCATAGACGTGCGCAATGCGCACAGTGTGCAGGTGCTGCCAACGTTAATGCTCGAACTCATGCAGCGGGAGCTGGCGGTGCATCTGTTGTATCTGGATGCCAGGACCGACACGCTGGTGAAGCGTTTCTCCGAGACGCGCCGGCTACATCCGTTGAACGACGGCGTAAAGACGCTGCCGGAATGTGTCGCCTACGAGCGCGAGTTGCTTGCCGGGATCGGTAGCGTCGGCCATCATATCGATACTTCCGACCTGAATTCCAACGCGCTGCGCGCCTGGATCAAGCAGTTCATTCAACTGGATCGAGCGCGCCTGACGCTGCTGTTCGAATCGTTCGGCTTCAAGCACGGTATCCCGCTGGATGCCGATCTGGTGTTCGATGTGCGCTGCCTGCCCAATCCGTATTACAACGAGAACCTGCGCTCGCTGACCGGTCGCGATGCCGAGGTGATCGAGTTTCTCGAACAGACCGAATCGGTCCAAAAGATGTATGCCGACATACGCGACTTCGTCGCCAATTGGCTGCCTAATTACATTGCCGACAATCGCAGCTACCTTACGGTTGCCGTGGGCTGCACCGGCGGACAGCATCGTTCGGTGTATCTCGCAGAGCGACTGGCTCGTCACTTCGAATCAGAGCAACAGGTGCTGGTGCGCCACCGTGAGTTGGCATGATCCTTTGCGCGCAGATGTACTGCCGCACCTGAAGTCTGGTGACTGGCTGACGTTGCTGCTCGGCGGCATCGGCGTGGTGGTGCTGGCGCTCACGCTGTGGAGCGGGGAACTCGCCGATCGTGCCGTCATCCGCAGCGGCGGAAAAATATTCCTCGAGGTAGCGTTGTCGCGTGACCAGCAGATCGAAGTGCCGGGACCGCTCGGCACCAGCATCGTCACCATCGAGAAGCGCCGTGCGCGCATCAGCTCCGATCCCAGTCCGCGCCAGTACTGCGTGCGCCAAGGCTGGCTGCAGCAGGCCGGCGAGGTCGCAATCTGCCTGCCCAACGAGGTCAGCGTTGAACTGACTGGTAGCCGGAAAAAATATGACAGCCTTAACTACTAGGACTGAGGGACGAGTGCTGAGTGCTGAGTGCTGAGTGCTGAGTGCTGAGTGCTGAGTGCTGAGTGGGCGATGCTGCCCCGCTTTTTCTCAGTACTCGGAACTCAGTCCTCAGCACTGTTAATAATATGACCACAACCATCAAACTGGATACCGCTGCCGAAGACCACCACATCGCGCGCATGGCCGCGGTGGCGCTGGGGTTGACTGTGCTGGAGAGCGCGATCCCTTCGCCGTTGCCCGGCGTGAAACCGGGATTGGCCAACATCGTGACGCTGATCGTGCTGGCACGCTACGGCTGGCGAGTCGCCGCTTGGGTGTCGCTGCTGCGGGTGGTGGCGGGCAGTTTGCTGTTCGGCAATTTTCTCGCGCCCGGATTCTTTCTCAGCCTGTCCGGCGCGGTGCTCAGCCTGATCGTGCTGGCGGCGGCACAGCATCTGCCGTCGCGCTGGTTCGGTCCGGTCAGTCACAGCATCTACGCCGCCTTCGCGCATATCGCCGGGCAAATGGCGGTGGTTTACCTGTGGCTGATTCCGCATGCCGGCATCGTTTACCTGATTCCGATCTTCGCGGCCGCCGCTCTGGTGTTCGGTGCGGTGAATGGAGTGATCGCGGCGCGGTTCATGAATAATGCAGCCGGGCGTGTTCCGGGCAATGCCGACAGTCAGGGTTGAACGTCTTGCTTGTGTGCGAGGTGACGCTGCAAGCCGTGCACCAGATTCTGTGCCAGTTCCGCCTGCAGTTCGTTGATAGGTGCGGCGACGCCGAGTTCGCAGGCCTGGGTGACGCGCAGCCCGGCATAGCCGCAGGGGTTGATGTTCGCGAACGGGCTCAGGTCCATGTCCACATTCAGCGCGAGGCCGTGATAGCAGTAGCCGTTCTTGATCTTCAGGCCCAGCGAGGCGATCTTTGCTCCGTCGACATACACGCCGGGAGCTTCCTCGCGGCTGTGCGCGGCAACGCCGTATTCGGCCAGCAGGTCTATCACCGCCTGTTCCATCAGTCGCACCAGTTCGCGCACGCCTAGCTTCCAGCGGCGTATGTCCAGCAGCAGGTAAGCGACGATCTGGCCGGGGCCGTGATAGGTGATCTGCCCGCCGCGGTCGATCTTCACCACCGGAATATTGGTCGGGTTCAGCAGGTGTTCGGGTTTGCCCGCCAGCCCTTGCGTGTAGGTCGGCGGATGCTGCACCAGCCAGATTTCATCGCGCGTTTCGCTGCTGCGGTCGGCAGTGAAACGCTTCATCGCGTCCCAGGTCGGCTGATAATCGACCAGGCCTAGCGCGTGAATGGCCGGAGCGGAAGGATGATGGGGGACGGGAGAAGGGGGATGGGAGAAGGGTAACTGCGGCACGGCGGTTTCCTTCCCTTCTCCCTTGAGCACCGAAGGTGCGGATCCTTCTCCCTTCTCCTTGGGTTCTTCCAGATTCATAGCACCATCACCACCATCGGGTGGTCACACAGTTCCTGATAGACCGCGTCGAGTTGTTCGCGTGAGGTGGCGCGTATCGTGCAGGTCAGGCTAACGTAGCGTGCATTTTTGCTGGCGCGCATTTCCATGCTGGCGGCGGCGAAACCGGGGTCGTGTTTGGTGACGACTTCCAGCACGGCCTGGGCGAAGCCCGCTTGTTGCTGGCCGAATATCTTCAGCGGGAAATCGCAGGGATATTCGACGAAGCTATGTTTCAGTTCGTTTCGGTCTGGTTGGCTCATTTGCGCATTACGTTGTGTTTGAAGTCCTGATACAGCCCGTGCAGCCGGGCGAACATCGCTCCCGGCTTGCCGGTGCCGACCGGTTGGCCGTCGAGGTGAGTGATCGCCAGCACCTCTTTGGTCGAGGAGGTGAGCAAGAGTTCGTCGGCGGCGAAAAGTTCCTCTTTCATTACGCGCCGCACTTCGCAGGGGATGCCGTTTGCGGCGGCGATCTCCAGGATCACGTCGTAGGTGATGCCGGGCAGCATCAGGTTGTCTTTCGGCGGGGCGAGCAACGTGCCGTTCTTTACGACGAAGATGTTGCTGGCCGCGCCCTCGGTCATGAAACCGTTTCCTGTCACCGGGTCATCCCGGATCAGGATGGTCTCGGCGCAACCGGCGTCCACCGCCATCTGGCGCAGCAGCACGTTGGGCAGCAGCGCGATGGCCTTGATGTCGCAGCGCAGCCAGCGGTTGTCCTGCGCGGTGATGCAGGCTATACCGCTATTCAGCAGTGCGGCCGGCGGCGCGGGCAGCGGGCTGCTCATCGCGAATACCGTAGGTTTTACCGGCGGATTCGGGAAGGCGTGGTCGCGCTTGGCCGCGCCGCGGGTGATGTGCAGGTACAGGTACTGGTCCTCGCCTTCGTTGCACGCGATGATTTCTTCGACGATGGTCGTCCATTCGGCATCGTCGTGCGGGTTGGCGAGCTTGATGCCGTCCAGGCTGTGTTGCAGGCGCTTCAGGTGCTCGGGCAGCCGGAACGCGCGGCGCGAATACACCGGGATCACCTCGTACACGCCGTCGCCGAAGATGAAGCCGCGGTCCAGCACGGAGACCTTGGCTTCCGTTATGGGCATGAATTCGCCGTTCAGGTAGATCGTCATGTCGTTCTCCTATTCGAACATCAGTCGGATGCTGTCCCAGCCGCGAGACAGTACGTTCGCCAGCGGTACGCTGTCCAGTGCGATCAGCGGATATTCAGCATAGGGCTTGCCGGCTATCGAGAGTTTGAGCACGCCCAGTTGCTGGCCGCTGGTTATCGGCGCGAGGATGGGCTGGCGTGTCTGCACCGTGGCCTTGAGTTGCGCGAGTTTGCCTTTGGGGATACTCAGGAACAGGTCGTTGCGAAAGCCGACGCCGATCTCGCTCTCGGTGCCTTTCCAGATGCGCAGTTGGGTGACCGGCTGATCTTTCTGGTACAGGCGGGCCACGTCGAAATTCTGGAAGCCGAAATTCAGCAGCTTCTGGCTCTCGGTCGCGCGCAGGTTATCGGAACTTGCGCCGAGCAGCACAGAGATCAGGCGACGGTCGTTGCGCTTGGCGGTTCCGACCAGACAGTAGCCGGCGGTTTCGGTGTGTCCGGTCTTCATCCCGTCCGCATAGGGATCCATCCACAGCAGCCGGTTGCGGTTGGCTTGCGTCACGTTGTTGAAGGTGTAGTCGCGTAGCGCGAACAGATGCTGATGCTGGGGATAGTCGCGTACGATGGCTGCGGTCAGCAGCGCCAGGTCGGCCGCGCTGCTGTAATGCCCGGCATCCGGCAGACCGACCGGATTGCTGAAGCGGGTGTTGTTCATGCCTAGGCGCTTCGCTTCCTTGTTCATCATATCGACGAAACCGGCTTCGCTGCCGGCGATGCTCACCGCCAGCACGAGCGCGGCATCGTTGCCGGATTGCACGATCAGGCCGCGCAACAGTTCATTCACGCTGACCTCCTGGCCGGCCTTGAGCAGCATGCGCGATTCGCCGCCCTGAGTGCGTACTGCGCTGGCAGGAACTAGCAGCGTCTGTTCCTGCGACAGGGTCTTGTGCTTGAGCGCGTCGAAAGTCAGATAGGCCGTCATCAGCTTGGTCAGCGAAGCGGGCTCCATGCGCGCATCGCCGTTCTGGTTCACCAGAATCTGGTTGCTGGCGTAGTCATACAGCAGATAGGCTTTGGCGGACAACAGTGGTGCGGCGGGCATGGGTGCCGGAGATGCGAGGCCAGCGGCGGGCAACAGCAGGCTGGCTAATAGCAGAATGGATCTCATGGTAGGCTGATTTTCCTTGGGGAGGCGATTATAGTCCGTGTGCGCCGCGCGGCGAAGGCGGATCCGACTCGCTTGCTGGAAATCGCCATATACCTAGGGAGACGCTGAATAAATCGCGTTTTCAGACGCTCCTCCCAACTTCTGTTTGCACCGAGGCTTTTTTTTGAGCGCACCTCGCTTTTTTGCCGCTTTTTCG
>Ga0209211_10001250_pt1 | contig 48770 bp, 43 predicted proteins | sample RifGroA2_FD_183992 | JGI IMG/M metagenome (GOLD analysis project Ga0209211, IMG submission 183992) | Groundwater microbial communities from Rifle, Colorado, USA - Groundwater A2 (SPAdes) (version 2) | ecosystem: Environmental > Aquatic > Deep subsurface > Groundwater | place: Rifle, Colorado...
AAGAAGGCGGCTGGAACAGAACCCCCAAGTCCGGAAGAGTGACCGACGTATTCAAGAGAAGTAAGTTCTACCGCTTTATTGAAAAGATCATCTCAGGGTATGCACCGGCTCCGGCAGTAGTCCAAAGTAAAGAATATGCTTTCTCTTCATTTGGGATCAAAATCAACTTCAAGCCGGATGAGCAAGAAGAATCAAGTTTCCCAAATCTCATACCCAACTTAAACTGGAACTATGCCAAAAGAAGAGTCTTTAGCAAAAGGTTTTTGTCTATACTACTAATACTCACCCTGGGACTAGACTGGCTATCCTGCTGCTCCCGGAGACGGATCATTAGGTTATTTTTATTGGGATGCCGCCAAATACTCCGGCATTGGTACCCAATCTGCTCAACTGGAGATTGATGCCAAGACTTCATCCACCAGCTTCCAGATGATTGCTGCTTTGTATGATAATGCTGGAAATCTATTACCAAGAAGTAAGACAACTATTGGCAACGCAAACACGATTGTTACCATAGATGGCTGTCAGGAGTGTGTAAATACTAATGATGCGATTTATGACGCAATGATAATCAGTGCAGAGGCGACTCCAGTTCCCATCATTGTCTATGTCCAACAAGATATCTCTACCGGATTTGGAACGGGGAATGGGGATTTGGTGTTAACACACTGTGGTAATCCTAATTGTACGTCTGGCAATGTAACTACAATTGTGGATGGTTGTGCGACCTGTACAAACAATATCGATATTGGTAAGCACACAGCTATTGAACTAAACGCCTCCGGAAATCCAGTCATTTCCTATTTCAATGAAGGAGCAGGAGACTTGAATCTTGTGGTATGCGGTAATATTAATTGTTCCAGCGGTAACACTTACACGGTTGTGGATAATTCCGCAGATGATGCAGGACAGTATATCAGCATGATTTTGGATGGAAATTATTATCCAGTGATTACCTATTTTGATGCCACTGATGATGATTTATATTTTGTACATTGCGGCAACACTACCTGTTCATCCGGAAATACTTTCGTAAGACCCCTACATGGAACGAATTCATCCGGCCAATACAGTTCTATACAGTTGGATGGAAGTGGCTATCCTGTAATTGCTTTTAGAGATGGAGCCACAGCCCATGACTTGCGGTTAATTCATTGTACCGACGCCAACTGTTCCGGAACCAATTCTAATATTGTTACCGATGCCACCAATTCTTACAAAAGTGGTAATGGTACAGGAATCACTGATTCAGCGGGTATATATAACTCATTACAGTTGGATGGAAGTGGCTATCCGGTCATCTCTTTTGGCAGGGGACAGTTTGGATCTAATATGGATTTGATTTTGGCCCATTGTAATGACGTTAATTGTGCTGGCAGCAACGAAACGTTTAACATGTTGGACGGGTGTACAACAGGAGATCCAAGTGGTTGTAGTACCACGACTGATTGTGCCTCGGCCACCGCATCGGATTGTGATCAAGGAGATGTGGGTTGGTATAACAAATTACAACTGGATGGAAGTTATTATCCGGTAATCTCCTACCGCTCACAGGCAGGGGGAGATCTGAAAGTTATTCACTGCAATGATGTTGACTGTGCTGGAAACAACGACAGTGTAGCAAGGGTGGATGGGTGTACAGGATGTGATGATGATGGGACTACGAATAGCACCGGAGCGGGAGGTTATACCTCTCTACAATTGGACGCAAGTGGTAAACCGGTAGTTTCATACAGGAGAGTAGGAGTAAATGGTGGATCAAACAATTTAAAACTAGTGCATTGTGGTAATGCCAACTGTACATACAATGGCACAGGTCAAACTGACCCCACGGCATATCAAACAGCCAGAAGCGCCTGGTTTACACCCAGTCTGACCGGGGGAGCAAGTACCCGGAGTCTGACTCTAAAAGTTTGGGTAACGGGAGGAACGGGATATATCCAGGCTGCCAGACTAAAGATAGTACAAACTAATTCGGCAAAGATCACAGATATCCAAACTCAAATGGAACTAGGAGACAATCAGACGATTACTGCCACAACAGCCACTGAGCTAACCAATCCCAAATATTATTATTATGACTCAGCCAAATTTTCCGGAACTAAAAGTGCTTATATGGAAGCTTCACTTCAGGGAGAGGGTACGGGGCAAGGTAATGGCCGGCTGTGGAGCTCAGGATGGGAACTTAACTCCAATACTGCTGGAGTAGAATTTGATACTATTTCTGGGACAACCGCACTACAAAACACCACGGTCAGAAGTGGCAGTTATGCTGGACAAATTAATGTGACCGCGGCTTCAGGACGGTTCCAGCATGCTTTGGCGGCATCGGCCACTGATATGGACATATACACACGGGTATATTTTAGGTTTGCTTCTTTGCCCAATGGAAATACCAAGATTTATTTCATAGGCAGAGCAGCCGCCAACAGTATTGCCGTGGTCTACAACAACACCAATCCCCACTTGGATTTAAACTTGTGTACCAATACCGCTTGCAGTACTTATACCACTATCGGTAGTTCGAGCAATAATTCTATTACTACCAATACTTGGTATCGTCTGGAAGTTCATTATGATTCTACAAAAGCTGCCGGATCAGACATAGTCCAAGCTAAACTCGATGGTACGTCTTTTGGGAGTAGTACTGCTCAGACTTTAGCAACCGTTACATATACCGCCACCGGAATTGTTGTAGACACGGTGACGGCTAACATGTTTATGGATGATTGGGCCGTCAATAATACCACTGGTAGTTGGCCGGGACCGGGAAAAATTATTCACTTGCATCCTAGTTCAACCGGACAAAACAACGATTGGACTGCCAGTGCTGGGACTAATTACACTACAGTTGATGAAGTTACTCCTGAGGATACGGATTATGTTTCTACAGCAACGATTAACAATATCGACGATTATTACATCACCGGAGCAGCATCGGTCATCACCGATGGCGAGGCAGCAGATATTAATGTAGTTCAAGTGGGAGTGTGGTCTGCGCTTGATGCGGCAGGTTCAGAAACTTTTACAGCTCATATCTCAAATAATATTTCAGAATCTACTGATACTGGTTCAACTATCACCGATACCACTTCTACCTATGGAATTGGAGATGTTGCTTCTGGTGTACAATACACCCTGACTTCATATGATATACCTGGTTCAGCTACGGAAAAATGGACACCTGCAGAGTTAGACCGTTCACAAATAGGCATTAACAAAACTTCAAGCACAGCTGGCCAAACTGTTAGGGTTTCCACCATTTGGGCCTTGGTGGACTATACCCCCGTGGCAGATATGACCGGAACGGCGGTCAACGCAAAATTGCAACAATGCGATGAGGCTTCGTGCAGTTGGACAGATGTCCATGCCACTTTGGGGACTGTAACCAACGCCTCTGCTTCATGGAAAAGAATTCGTACGGCTGATTTGTCGGCCAATTTAACTTCGGGAAGACTGTACCGGATCGTATTTTGGAAATCGGCAGCTTCAGGAACGCTCAAAGTAGCCAATGCCAAATTGATAATAGGGCAAACAGATGCGGCCGGTATTACCACGACACAAATGGTGGTCCATTATGTAAATACTGTGAATGCAGTCGCAGGACAACTCTATGGAAGTAGAGAGTTTTTGAACTATCATGATCCAGCCAACTATTATAGTGGGACCTTCAAATATTATTTTGAAGCGGATCTAAAAACTCAAACCGCGGATTCAACTACTGCCTATGCTCAATTATATAACTCTACCGACAGTTCAGCCATTGCCTCTTCCGAGGTGACCACCACCAGTGGGACTTATGTGAGGGTGAGATCGGGAGAAATTACTCCACCATCCACCGCAAAAAATCTGGATACACAGACAAAAAACTCTACGGCGAGTACAACCACTTCGGTTTCCAATTCCTGGATGATTGTGGATGTGACCAACTTCCAGATACCTGAAAAGATCATATATCTTTTACCTCTGGCCATCCTGGTTCCATACTTTTTGAAGAAGATGAGGGAACAAAGGGAAAGGGCGTATTTATGGATGAGAGCTTAGAAAATCAACAGTTAAAATACAGCCACATCAAACGTCAGGGGGGAGGGATAAATACTTCGATCATAATTTTGGTCATTCTTCTGGCCGTGTTGCCATTTTGGGTGAGTTTTCAAGATGTGCTGACCAAATTCATCATGAATATTGGCTGGTACAAAGCGATTCAGGATGTGATAGTCCCGTATGAATTAAAAGTGGTCAGTACCTTGTTGGTGATGTTGGGTTTTCCGGTTAGAGTGGGGGGAACATTTATAGAATGGACGACCCGCTTGGGTAAAAGCGAAATAATTTATCTGGCTTGGAATTGTGTAGGTTGGCAGACGTTGATTTTCTTTTTACTCACGTTGTTTACGGGATTGTCGGGAAAGCATAGCTGGAAACTCAAAGTTGAAGCGTTTTTTATTGGAATTTTGGGAACATATTTAATCAATATTGTCAGGATCGTATTGGTGGTAATAGTTTATATATCCATGGGCAAAACATTCGGTATCATTTTCCACGATTATTTTTCCAGCATCCTGTCTTTTGTGTGGATATTTATATACTGGCAGTTTGTATATGGATATATATTTATCTTAAATAACATCAAAGCTAATACTTAATATGTCGTTGACAAGAATTTGAAGGTTTGAGAAAATACCTCTTGTGTTTATAAGGATAGCAGCTTTCTTGGCTGGTGTGATCTTGTTTGCCGGAGTAGTCTATACGGTTCCGGTTCTTGCCTCTTTAAACAATCATGGTCTAGAACAGGAAATAAACCTGATCGATACCACAGTTACTTTTAATTCAGCTGTACCAAGCCCGGCCGATAATTCTCTGGGAATAATTAATTGGGATCCGGGCAAATATTCACAATTTTCTCATGCTAGACTAGAAATCTTAGGTAAAACTGAATTACCAACGAGTCAAATAATTGCAGCTTTATATGACACTGGTGGAAATATAGTTGCTCAAAGTAAAGCCACTATTGGCAATGCCAACAAGATCACAACACTGGATGGATGTCCAGAGTGCGACAAAAATCTAGACACGATATATACTTCTGAAGTTTTGGACGTGCAAGGAAACCCAATTGTCGTGTATATCTCTCAAATAATAGGTTCCGGGTTTGGTACCGGCGATGGGGATCTGAAACTTGTTCATTGCGGGAATGCTGACTGTTCGTCCGGGAATACTGTTGTTAATGTTGATGGTTGTGTGACTTGTCAAAATAATATTGATATCGGTAAGCATTCTTCAATATTGTTAAATTCTGTTGGTAATCCTGTAATAACCTATGAAGACGAGAGTAATGGATATTTGAGAATTGTAGTTTGCGGGAATGCTGATTGTTCTACCGGAAACACATATTCTGTAGTGGATGATGGTTGTAGTGTTGGGGGAGTAGGGTGTCATAGTGTTGGAACATATGCTTCCATGCAGTTAGATTCTGCGGGAAAACCTGTCATCATATATTTTGATACTACGACTGACGATTTAAGGTTTGTACACTGTGGTGATCCGGTTTGTAGTGCCAATAATATTTATAAAGTTTTGGACGGATGTGATACTTGCTTTGTCACCGGTCAGTCGTCAAACTCCTCAACTGGCCAATATGGTTCTTTGAAATTGGATAGTTTGGGGTTTCCTGTAGTTTCTTATCGTGATGGGGCTCCAAATCACAATCTGAAATTTTTACATTGCAAAGATGCAAATTGTACTAATGTAGTCTACAACATGATAGACAATGGAACTTCTAAATTGGATAGTTCAGGAATTTATACAAGTATGCAATTCGACTCAAATGGCTTTCCAGTTATTTCGTTTGGCAGAGGTGATTTTTCAGGAGGTAATTTGCATCTCAAGCTGGCTCATTGTAACGATGTGGATTGTTTTTCGTCTTCGGTTGTAATTCTAGACGGTCTGGATAACGGTTTTAATTGTGGATCTTCTATGAATAATCCTGGAGCATGTGATATCGGAGATGTGGGTTGGTATAACAAACTTCAACTCGACCAAAACGGAAACCCCACTATTTCGTATAGATCTGCGGTGGCGGGTGACTTGAAAGTAGTGCATTGTAATGATGTTGGGTGTACGGGTAACGACGAGAGTATGATTAGAGTGGACGGTTGTACGGGTTGTGATGAAGATGGGGATTCCCCTATAAGTGGAGCTGGAGGATATATATCTTTACAGATTGATATATTTGGAAATCCAGTGATATCATACAGACAAGTCGGACCCAATAGTGGCCACAATAACTTGAAGGTGGTTCACTGCGGTAATGCAGATTGTAATCCCACTGGACCGGGGCAAGTCGACCCTACTAATTATCAGTTGGTGTTTAGTTCTGAGTTTAATCCTGGGTTACTTGGTAATTTCGGTCCCAGAGACTTTACCTTGAGAGCTTGGACAATCGGCGGTAATGGGTATATCAGATCGGCAAAACTTATATTATCACAAAGTTCAGATTCACCCATTACGGCTACGGAAACACAAGTAGAAATTGGTAACAGTGAAATTTCTACAAATTCTGCATATATGCCATTGGAGGGGAGTAAAATAGTTGGATATAATGCTTTAGCCTATGATCCTGTCCCAACGACGTTTTTTGAGGCAACATTAAAACTTGATCCTACAATTTTTTCTTCTAATCCTAAAACAGCTATAGCTACAGCTGGGACAGCCAAGGGTAATAAGTGGAATGCTGTCAACTACACAGTCAAGTCCGACAATTTGTATGCAAATTCAAAATCGAAAACCCAGGATTATTTAATTTTAAGTAATTTCGGATTTAATATACCAAACGGTGCTACCGTTGTTGGTATTACAATAGAAAGGGAAGGAAAAAGTGCCGGAATCAAACAGACCACCCGTCAATATAGAATGTCTTTGTCAAAAGACGGCGGAAATTCTATTGCAGGATCTGAAAAGGCCGCGCTTGATTTGCCATACAATGTTGACAATCTAGTCTTTGTTGGAGGGGGAAATGATTTATGGGGAACGACTTTTTCCAGCCAGGAAATCAATTCCCCAAATTTTTCAGTATTACTACGCTCTAACAACAGAATGGGAGCGCGGATAAGTTTTGATTTGATTAGAGTACAAGTGTTTTATGAAGATGTGGTAAAACCCGAGGTTTTCGCCGCTCTATATTCAACCGATGACCAACTGGTAGCCGGAAGCGAAGTGTCCACCAGTTCTTTGGATTGGGTGAGAATGCGGTCTCCGGTAATAAACTTAATTTCTGGAAAGGATTATCTGGTCAAAATAAAGACCAGCGGAGGGGCAGGAAAAATTGCCAATGCGAAGCTGGTGTTTGATCAATCGGGGACCGAGATTGCAAAATTATCTCTTACCAAACTTCTTATTAATTCGCCCACACTCGATAACAGCGGTTCATTTTCCGAAATGGGTTATTTAGAAAAAATTAATGAACAAAGTTATTCAGGATACGTAATTGGTAAATATCTTGACGCTACAGCAAAAAATACTAACAGTTCAAGCCAATTGAGGTTATTTGATATCGCCCAGAACACTCCTTTATCATCATCCGTAATCACAATAAACTCCAGTCTGTTGACTAGATTTACAAGTAATTTAATAACCGAAAGTGTTTTTCCAGGCTCGCTTTTGGATTTGCAATCTCAGTCTGATGGAGGTAGCATAAGCAATGTGTCATCAGCATCGCTGATCCTAAATTTAGTAAAATAGCCCAAAATGAATATGAATATACCCTATAAGATTGGTTTTTTCCTGATTTTTGGTATTTTTGTGGCATTTTTTCCCCAACCTGCTTTGGCCACGGGATATCCAATAGCTGTGGTGTTTATCCAAGGACTAGGGACGAGCCTGGAATTGGTAGTGGGCGAAAAAACTTTTGACACGATACAAACACAGCTTCTTTCTCAAGGATTTACAAAAGATCAATTTTTAGAGTTTAGTTATAACGGGGGAAAAATCAATAATTCCGGTCAGTGGCGTGCCCGTCCATATTCGTGTGGAGATACAGGAAAAGCGCTGGCTACAAGTACGGACACATTGATAGACATGATAAATCAGTATTCCGCAAGACACCCAGGAACAAAAATAGTTTTACTGGGTCACAGCATGGGAGGATTGTTGGGTGTACGTTCATTGCAAGGCGTAGCAGACGGGCGGATAGGGCAAGGATTGGTGAGTTCTGTAATAACATTGGACAGCCCCCTGAGAGGAATCCCTCTGCAAAATAAAAATTTGTATGAGAAATTTGTAGGTTGTGCTCCATTGGTCGATTCTGTGGTGGGTACAGATATTGTCAGTTTATACACCAACTTGCAAGCTACGGATCTTTTTAATGCAACTATGGCGTCGCAAACAGGAGTGCTAATTCATACGTTGGGTAACAATCAGGATTGTATATACAACACGGCCCTGTGCCGGATTCCTGGCAAAGATTGGATCTCCAGCCAGGCCATACAAACGGCAGATGTTAAATTGTATGATCTGGGGAATGATGTTAGACAGAAAGATACGGGACACGAAAGGATATTGAATAATGCCCAAACTGTTTCGGATATTGTGGCATTGATATACTAATTTATATTTCTATATAGAGTAAATGGGGGATAGAATTTCTTGTAAAAAGTGTTTACAATAAATTATCACCATGGAAAAAGATTTTATTCCCGATGAGTCAAAAACCATCGTCTCTCTGAGGAAAGACAGATTAAACAGCCGGAAAAAACAAATGCTCGACAGGTTGAGAGTAAACCGTGCTTGGTGGGGAAGTGGGCAATTCGAATTTTTAACCCTGGTATTTATATTCTTATTGAATTTTTATGTAATTTATCCCTTTTTTGGAACATATTCCGAATCTGTAACGTTTTCCGGACCGGTAATCCCGGTTTTGGTTAATATTTTAAGTGTATTTGGCACCCCATTTTATTATTCTCTCCGGATTTTGAGCATTGTTTTTTATCTGGGGCTGCCGCTGACTTTTTATCTGCTGGTCAAATATGTGACAGGCAGGAAAATGGCGGCTTTTTTGGCTACGCTCATGCTAAGTGTGCCCGTTTCTCCATTTGCATTGTCCAGAATCAATTATTCACTTCTGGGCAGCGAAAGCCCTCATTTTATTAGCCTGACAATTATTCCGGTGGCGGTCTATTTTCTGTTGCATTTTTTAAAAGAAGGGATGTTGAAAAACCTGGTATTTTGTGCCCTTTTTTCATCTTTGGTAGTACTCATATCACCATCTGGATTCTTTATGTTGTTGGTATTTTCTATTTTGGCAACTTTTTCGGAAATGCTTTTGGGACACGGGAGGCTGAAATTTATCAGAATGATTATTATTCTCGTCGTGGTGGCCGGCTTGGTGTCATTTTGGTACAACCCACATTACAGTTTTAGCCTGTTTTTTGGCGATCAGGGCAAAGAGGGCCGGGCAACTGTCATGAAACTAATTCCTATTTCAATGTTCTCCTTGCCGGTTCTGGCCGTATTTGGTTTTTTACTGTTTGACCGGAAACCGGAGATGCAGCCAATATTTCTGGCTAGTTTTTTTACTTTGGCCTTCTGGATAATATCGGCCGTGGGAGGTAATTTCTCTTCTTCTGGCAGCTTGAGTTATGTCTCCGAATTTGGGATTTCACTAGCCTTATTGTTGGGGATATTGATTATCAAATCTATAGAATATGCCAGAACATCTCCCAAAATTATTGCCATTTTTGAGCGTTTCAAAATTCCAAAATTGTTATTAAATGGAGGATTGTTGGCCATCATATTGATGGGTATGGTGGTGTGGACCATCTTGGGAGGGATGAGTATACGCTCCAGTTATTCACAGGAGGTATCACAGGTGTTGGGAGTCTCACAAACAAATGTTCTTTGGGAAGAGAGGGTTGGCTCTAATACAGGGTTACCGGCAATCTGGGGTTATGTGTTAACTTTGGCGACTGTTTCATTTCTGATAATGCCACATCTGCGCGCGAGGTTACAGAAATGACAAAGAAAAAAAAGATTGCTATTTTCCATTGCGGGTTTGTATATTCCGGAGGCGGGGAGAGAATAGTTTTGGAGGAAGCGAAAGGCTTAATAAAACGCGGACACAGTGTGCAGGTATTTGCTCCCACTTTAGACCGGGAAAAATGTTTTCCCGAACTGGTAAAAGAATTGGGAGTCAGAGCTTTTTTCCCATCGGTTATAGACAAGTTGCCACTTAGAAACGCCATGCGGATGATTGCCGCCAGTATTCTGGCTCCCGTGATAGCGATTAATTTCAGAGATGTGGATGTGTTTATAGGAGCCAATCAGCCCGGGGTGTGGATTGCCTTTTGTATGTCCAAAATCCTCAAAAAACCGTATATCATTTACCTCAACCAGCCTAATAGAGTAATTTACCCCAGAGACATAGACATAAAACACGGCTGGTATACTACCCACAAAGACTATCATTTTCTTTTTGTGGTGCTCCGGCTTCTCAAACTGCCTATCGCTTTTCTGGATAGGCTTTCAATCAGATCCGCTGGAAGCATTCTGGTAAACGGTGGGTATATTGGGGGAGTAATAGAAAATATCTATGCCAAAAAGACTGTTCCCGCGCCGGCCGGAGCAAACTACAGCCCATGGTCTGCTATCGTATCCCAGCCCAAACTGCTGTATCAGGGGAAACTAAAGATAGCTGGCCGGGAAATAACAAAACCGTATTGTTTAATTACCAACCGCCACGATCCCCAAAAACGGTTTGATTATGTGATAGAGGCATTTGGTAAAGTTTTGAAAACTTTCCCCAAGGCAAGTTTGATTATCCCTGGCCCGTTTACCGATCATACGGCCCAGCTGGTAAAACTTACTAAAAAGCTAAAAATTGAGTCCAAAGTGTTCTTTTTGGGGCAAATTCCGGAATTTGAGTTGCAAAAACTATATCAATACTGTACGGTCTATTGCTATCCGTCTCCTGAAGAAGACTTTGGTCTGGGTCCGTTGGAGGCCGGGGGATGGGGAGTGCCCACGGTGGCTTGGAATCATGCCGGCCCAACTGTAACTGTCAAAGACGAGATTACCGGCTTTCTGGCCAAGCCATATGAAGTGAATGATTATGCCAAAAAGATGTTATCACTTTTTAAAAATCCTAAACTCAGATTAAAAATGGGCCGAGCAGCCTGGGAAAGGACCAAAAACAATTTTTCCTGGGATGGGCACTTGGATGTGATAGAAGAATGTCTAAAAATTTGACAAAATCAAAACTGAAAATTGCGGTTTTTCATTTAGCCTTTGTTTATTCTGGAGGCGGAGAGAGATTAATTCTTGAGGAAGTGAAGCGGTTACAAAAAAAGGGTCATGAAGTGGACGTATTTACCACACTTCTGAATGAACGGGAATGTTTTCCGGAGATGATCAAGAAGTTTGACATTCAAACCTATATACCAAACATTCCGTATATCTCTACCCATCATGGTTCGTTGCAGATTCTGATCAGCTGTTTCTTGATCCCCCTATATGCCCATAAATTTAGACACTACAATGTTATCTTTGCGGCCAACCAGCCGTCTTTGTGGATGGCCTGGGTGATCAAAAAGCTGTACGGCGTTCCTTACGTGTCTTATCTGGCCCAGCCCACCCGGTTTTTGTATCCCCGGAAGATTGATAAAGAGACGGGACTGTTTTTTTTGAAAAAAGAAAATAATTCCATCTCTGTCTACATGATGAGGGTTTTTAGGAATTTTATTAAATGGGCAGATAATAATAGTGTCAGCGGCTCGGATATAGTTCTGGTAAACGGGCCGTATATGACGAATTTGTTGCAAAAATTGTACAAAGTCAAAACGGCAAGCTGTCCTGCCGGTACTGATATAACATCCAAGCCGGCCGCGGTTACTGCCAGGCATAAGGGAAATTTATTCGTAAACAAACAAATCATAAAAAAACCCTATTTGCTCATTACCAACCGTCATGTTTCCCAAAAAAAGTTTGAATATGGAATTATGATACTTCCTTCTCTGTTGGGGGAGTTTCCAAAACTTAATCTGGTCATTACTGGCGTTAGGACTGGCTACACGGAGACTTTGCTAAAGTTGATAACGGAAATGCACTTGGAAGACAGAGTAGTATTTACCGGCTTTACCAGTGACCGCGATCTGAGGTCTTTGTATAAAAATGCCGTTGTTTATTTATATACCGCGCCGGAAGAAGATTTTGGTATGGGAATAATAGAAGCTATGGGTTCTGGAACTCCGGTGGTGGCTTGGAACAAAGCTGGGCCTACTGGAACAGTAATTGACTCTCAGACCGGATTTTTGGTTAGCCCGTTTAATACTTTGGAATTTGCCAGCAAAGTATTGATGATTCTGCGGAATAAACAATTGGCCCGGGAAATGTCGGCAAAAAGTTTAGCACATTCCCAAAATTTCTCCTGGGACAGACATGTTCAGACGATTGAAAATAGTCTGTATAACGTAATACAAAAATCATGTTAAAATAAAAATTATGGAAAAAGTTAATCCTGAGATAACATCAGCGGACCAGGAGCAAAACGATTTTGTGAGAAGGTTGTCAAAAAGTGTTGAACTGGAAGTTGAAAAAGAAGAAGAGGCTTTGATCGAGGGGTTGAAAGACAAGAAGATGAATAGGTGGACTGTAATGGTGTTGGTCTTCTTCTTTTTGCTGGCTTTTATTCCCCGGATGTATTTTATTTTTGGAGTGTCTTCGCCGGATAATCCGGGAGCAGGTTGGTTTGGAGATGCTTATCATCATTGGCAAATTGCTTATCTTTCCAAAGAAATTGGCTTTTCCAAGAGTTTCTTGCGCCTATGGGACCTTAAGGGTATGGAATATTTTTGGGGATTATCTCATCCTCTTTTTACGATTATCGCCTTCATGTTAACTGGAAGTCACAGTGTAGCGGTAGAAAGATCGATGACCGCTTTTTTTGGCAGTGTTTCGGTGGCTCTGATATTTTTAATTGTCAAACGGTTTTGGAATACAAAAGTTGCGGTAGCGTCTACATTATTGGCAGCCCTAAATCCGGTGGGCGTGTTTAACGATGGAACTGGTATGGTTGAGCCTTTGGGTATACCGTTTTTATTATTGGGAGTTTATCTTTGGCCCAAGAGGCCTTTTTGGGCGGGCTTTTCGTTTTTTGTAGCGTTGATGGCTCGAGGTGAATATTGGGTATTTTCCATATTTTTGGTGGGGGCCATGATGGCTTTGACCACGAAAATAAAAACAGACGCAAAATTTTTGCTTGGACTTGGGTTTTTTATACCCCTGCTCGGATATATGAAATATCTGCTGGATTATACCGGGAACATAGCTTATCCTTTTTATTGGAACTATGTCGCCAACATTTTTGGAACTTGGCAGCTTAAGCCCGAGTTAACTTCGAGTGATATTTTGGCTAAATATGAATTTCTGGCCATCTTTATTGTTTCGAGCTTATTGTCTCTTTTGGTGATCAAAAAGAAGCCTAAGGGTATGTTTTTGTATCTATTAGGACTTGGGAATTGGGTCTTTTTGGGTGCGACATTTGGTTTGGGAGCATACATCAAAAGCTACATGTCTTATGTGTGGTACGTGCGGTTTATGATTTTGCCCTACGCTTTCTTGGGCATATGTCTGGCTATCTTTTTATTTCATACCATTCCCAATATCAAGTATTTAAAAATATTAGACAAGATCAAAATTAACTGGTTAATTCTCTTAACAGTATTAGTGGTAAGCCAGGGTACTTGGATTTTTATCTGGAAAAAATACGCTACTACGATTCCTAATTGGAATTTAGCAGTGAGGCTGGCTAAGGGAATCGCCGATCAATATCAGGGCGGAGGACTGTTACTCATGGACGGCAACCCCGAGATCACTTATGCTTTGGTACAAAAGTTTGGAGTAAAAGGACGATACATCGTTGGGGAAATGTTTGATCCCTATTATTACTTTACAGAAGAAGACCCGTATTCAAACTGGGAAGATAATAGATTAGTGGTTCTGAAGTGGATAAAAGAAAATAATATCCGGACGATTGCCACCTATGTTCAATATGATAGATATGCAAAGTTGGTTGCTCACGAGCCCCAATATTTTACAGAAGCAGGATCTGTACCCAACAGCAACATTGTTATTTACAAAGTCAACGATAAACTGTATAAAGATAAAATCTGATTTGAAGACAAACTATAAGCCGCATGCAAAAATTTAATTACGAAACTAAACGCTGGGGAATTACCCCCATTACCAACAAATATACCGATTTTCAGGGTTTGGAACTAGATTTTTTTGTCGAAGATATATCAAGTATGGACATAAGTTCCAAATGGAAGGTTGTTGATTTGGGTTGCGGTGGGGGAAACATCGCCGCGTTTTTGAAAAACAAGTTTAAAAACTGGCAGATTACCGGAATAGATATTAGCCGGGATGTAATAAAACTGGCATCGGCAAAATTTCCCCAAATTAAGTTTGAGTGTGCCAGTGCCGAAAAAATACCCGGGGGTAGGGGATCACTGGATTTAATATACGCTTTTGACACCCTAGAACACTTCGAAAACCTGAAAACAGTTCTGGCAAGTGTTAAGGATAAGCTGCATATCGGAGGAGTGTTCTACGCGGCTATACCACTCGAGAAGCAATTCCCCAGTTTATACTGGTTATTATTTAAATTGGGATGGAGAGGCAAACAAAAATATTCCGGTCATGTGAACTTCTTTAACGATAAGGAATTTATTAAATTAGTTGAATCCTATGGTTTTAGAATTGTAAAAGTCCGCTACTCAAGTCATCTTATATTTTCGGTATTTGATATTGCTTATTATCTGATGCAGTCCGTTTTGGGTAAGCAACCGGTTTCCATGGAGTCTGCCATTACCCAAATGGACAGTGGGCTAAAAAAATTGGTAATAAAAGCCATAAAAGATATATTTTCGGCTATTACTTATTATGAATCTAAGTTATTTGCTAAATTTCCCGGAGGGAAGGGTCATTTTTTGTTTGTGAGGGATGACAAGGACTTCTTTTCCTATAATCCACCGTTCTCACTTTTGGAAGGAGTTCAACTTAAACATGGTCTAGACCGTATTATCAGACCCAAAGATTTAGCTATCAAAAGACATCTGGGAAAATTGGAGTTTGCCAGTGCCAAGACGGTTCTGGATTTTGGGTGCGCAGATGGGATTTGGCTGGAAAGATTATTGGCTGGAAACCAGAAGACCGGACTGGGGGTGGATATTGCCCAAAAACTGATTGATATTGCCAAAACCAGAAAGGCTCGCAAAGGCAAGTATTTTATGACCATGGATAAGTGGCCAATTAAAGAAAACTCAGTTGATTTTAGTGTTTCTTTTGACACCTTTGAACATATCGAAGACAAAAAACATGAGGCCAGTAAGGTTTACCGGTCCCTAAAACCTGGAGGAAAATTTCTTTTTTTTCAACTAAATCACAATAATAAATATACTTTTGATTGGATTTTTGAGAGTTTGGGCAGCGACGCGTTGTACCGCCGGGCAGATCATCACCGGGAAATATTTCCAGTTCCGGATCAATTTGCCAAAACTCTGACTAAAATAGGGTTTAGGAATGTAAAATACGAGCTGTATGACGGTCCAGCGAATCTGTTTTGGGACGTCTTTTGCTATAGTTATTTGTCGGTTCTGGAAAGAATTTTGAGTTTAGTGGGACTTAGTATACTGATGAACCCGGTTATTATCATTAATACTTGGGTAATATATCTGTTATCGCCTTTAAATTTTCTGATAGACAAACCTTTTGTCTCTAGAGGTTATTCAAATGGTTTCTTTGTGTGGGGGGAGAAGTGAACCCACTCTTCAAATTATTCAAAATTGAAGATCCTTTTTTAGAGTTTGATCAAAACGTCAAAAAATATGGTTTTAGCAGCGGATGCACGACCCTTGTTCGGGAGTTGGGCTTAAACATAAAAGTCGACTTAGAAAAATTTCCCCATCATGGAGCAGTTTTGGTGTACTCAAATCATCCTACCGGGCTGGATCCGTTTATATTGGGAGGTGTTCTTGGGAGGGATGATTATATTTTTTTAGGAGACGAGTACCAAACAAAAAAAGGGAAAAACGTGGCTAAACATATTTCTCCTACAGTTTCTACCAGTTTTTGGAAGGATTTTTGGAGAAGACGTCCTACCAATTGGCCAGGATATTTGAATATGAGAAAAACAGTGCCAGTTGTAGACAAAGAAACAGCTAAAAAGATAAATAATGATGCAATTATATCTCTGACTAGGAACTTAAAAAATAGACATTTGTCTGTAGTTTTTCCATCGGGGGGAGAGTATGAGTTTTTACCTTGGAAGCAGGGGTTGGTGAAAGTTATTTCTAGAGCTCAGAAGGAAGGGTTGGAGTTTATTTTATACAGAATCAATTTCAAAAGATTTTCAGAATTAAAATTGATTTGCCACTTCTTATTCAGAAAAAAGATATTCTCCAGCCTAGAAGTAACAGGTTATCCTGTAAAAACATCGGAACAATTAAATGTATTAAAATATTTATAATGAAAAAAGTTTTATTTGTCATGTTAATTTTGGTTACAGTACTGTTGGTGTTGATTTTTAAATCTTATAACAAACCCCTTCCGCCCCCAAAACCAAAGTATTCAGGCACATTTCAAATAGTTTATGATGATAAAATGCTGCATTCGAATCTGTATGCTCCAGAAAATATTGAGGCCAAATTTAAATCTAAAGATTCAATAGAGGTCTCCTGGAGTTTTGATAACAAGGAACTCAAAAATGCTGACCCCAGCCTAGCTCCCGAATACGCCATCCTGTCCGGTTTTAAGATATATCGAGACGGATTTTGGTATATCGATGTTCCAGCTTCAGAAAGAAGTTTTGTAGACGACAATCTTTATCCGGACGAAACTTACACTTATTCCGTTTCGGCCCTCACCTTTGATAATAAAATTGAAGGTAAAAAGGGTGTGGAATCCAATGCTAAAACAGAATCCTTCCCCTTAAACCAAGTTCAATTTCCGATCTCTGAAATAAAACGGTATTTGGCGGAAGGAGATAGTATCACGACAGCGGCCAATGTTAATAAGGGATCCGGATATGCAGAGAAAGTGGCAGTTCTTTTAAATGTTGAATTGTCCAACAAAGCCCTGCCGTCTTCTATTGCTGAAACGGTTGGCAAAAGGCTAGAACCGGAAGTTACCAGTTTTGATCCAGATTTGGTGACTATTGCCGTAGGAGTAAACGATATCCTGGGGGAATTTAAAGTGTCTGAGTATAGAGACTATCTGCGGGTCATGATAAAAACTATTAATGCTGGTAGGAAAAGAGATATTGCAATACTAAACATTTTTTATTTGCCGTGTTGTACTGAAAAAAGGTTGGTCTGGGACAAAGCCTCTAGAGATGTGGCCAATGAATTTGGAGTCTTATATATAGACGTACACACCCCTATGGGAGAAAAGGGAGGCTTGGATCTGGTTGCCGGACTGCATCCCAACGCTGGCGGTCATCAAGTAATTACCGACATCGTTTTTTCCAAAATTGGAGAGGCTATGGGTAAATAGCCGATTTGTAATACTCAACCGTTGTTTTGATTCCTTCTTCTAGGGTGTATCGGGGTTTCCAGCTGACCTTTTTATATATTTTACTTATATCAGCGACTAATTTGTCAGGATCACCCGGCCTAATACCTGCGTCTTGAATTTTGGTTCTCTTACCCATAGCTCTAAATATAGTTTTTACTAAATCTCTCATAAGTATTCCATGGCCGGTTCCCACATTAAAATAATTGTATCCTTTAAGACTCATAACTTTGATATGTGCTTCGGCAATATCTTTTACAAACACATAGTCTCTAAATTGCTTACCTCCCCAGTAAAGGGGTATTGGCTTATTGTTCAAAATAGATTTGATCCACATGGGGACAGCTCGGGTTACTGGTAACTGCTCGTCTTGGGGACCATAAGCGTTAAAATATCTCAGAGAAGTGCTGTTTATTCCATATGTGAAGCAATATGCCGAAAGAAGTGATTCTACAGCCAACTTAGAGGCTCCGTATGGTTGCATGGGTTGTTTTCTGGAGTCTTCTGTGACCGGTATAACTTCCGGTTCACCATATACTGAAGCTGAAGAAGAATTAACGATGAATTGAACACGGTTTTTCCGCATTGCTTCCAAAAGATTTATTATCCCTTGGACATTATTGTCAAAACATCCAGTAGGATCGTCAATTGTGTGTTTGATAATGCTGGTGGCGGCAAAATGAAAAACCACATTTATCTTTCGCATGGCCGAGTTAATTGACTTAAAGTCCCGCAAGTCACCCTTTATAAATATTGCCCTTTTATCGATAAATTTTCGATAACCCGTAGATAAGTTGTCAAAGACAATTACTTCATACCCCAGGTCACATAAAAGCTTGTGGGTATTGGATCCAATAAACCCAGCCCCACCGGTAACTAAAATTCTTTTTTTTACACCAATATCCATATTTTATTGTGTGATATTATCATATAATGAATCTTATCAAAAGTGCTCATTCTCGTTTAATTATTTCTAGGAGAACTAAAATTCTTGCTGGATTAGTCGCTAAATTAATTCCTAATAATGCTCGAGTATTGGATATAGGCTGTGGCGATGGATTAATAGATTCATATATTTTGGAAAAAAGACCCGATATCAATATAACTGGCGTCGACGTTTTAGAACGAGAAAAAAATTACATTCCCGTAATTTTATATAACGGAACAAAGCTCCCTTTTTCTGATAGTTTTTTTGATTGTGTTGTTTTGATTGACATACTCCACCATACCAATAATCCTGAATTCTTCTTAACAGAAGCTAAAAGAGTCTCAAAAGAAATAATAATCATTAAAGATCACTTTTGCAATAATAAATTATCCCATATGATTTTGAAATTGATGGATTGGATTGGAAATAAGTTTTATGGTGTCAATTTACCTTATAATTACTATTCGAAAGCCAAATGGAATGAAGTTTTTTTAAGATTAAATTTAAAGAAAGATAAAGAAATTAACAGCCTTAATCTACACTCCCCCATTTTTGATTTTTTATTTGAGAGAAATCTTCAGTTTATTGCTAAGTTATCGTTTAAACGAAAACATTGAAACTAGTGGATTTGTCTCAATGGTTCAAGTACCTACGTTTTTTAAGGAAACGGAGATAAAGTAAATAAAGAATATTTTCCATGCCAACTCTGACTGGCCAAACCTTACTTATTCCAAATCTGGGATGATAGTTTATACCAAACTCGTCGAAGTTAATATCAGGGTGCAGGTAAGCCTCTATTTTTACCTCCTCGCTTAGATTCCATCCGTTTGACAAGTTAGGCAATTTGTTAATCACTCCCTTTTTAAATACCCACATCCCTGATAACCCATCTTTAAATTCCCGCAAAAAAAACAATTTCATAAAAGACGAAACCAATTTATTGCCGATCAAATTTGAAGAGTGCATTGATGTAGCATTTCTCAAGGGAAATCGGCTACAAGAAACAAAGTCTAAATTTTCCGAGAGTAAATATTCTATGGCAAGTTTACAGTCTTCTATGGGGTATGTCCCGTCTCCGTCTATGGTTATTACCACATCTCCTTTTGCTTCACGGATACCCCTTTTTAATGCGTATCCATAACCCTTGTTTTTTTCCGTAATGACTCTAGCTTTCAGTTTTTTGGCTATTCTTGAAGTATTGTCGGTGGATAGATTATCTACTACAACAATTTCGTCCACAAATTTTGGAACTCTTTTACAAGTTTGAGCGATACCTTTTTCCTCGTTGTAACAAGGAATAACCACTGAAATCTTCTGTCCTTTCAGCATATTTTAATAATCCTCATCCTCCGTTTTACCCAGCGAAACGGTTTTAGTTAGTGATTTATATGTTTTGGATAAGTGGAATCCGCCTTTTTTGATTATCCAGAGTTCAATTTTTCTATTATTAATCATGGGATCTAAAATAGATACCAATAATATTAGCAACAGCCCGATACTTACGGAGAATGAAAAAACTAATTGTGAAGTTATGTCATATTCAAAAATTATCTTAGCGTCTGTCAGGGAACTGGGGATTTTTACAGCCTGAAATCCTGGACCGGCTTTATAAATTTTAAGCGGCTTTTTGGAGGTTCCCGATACTAGATACGCTTTCCAGTTGGGAGTGTATGTTTCCGCCCGGTATAAATAAGATGTGCCCCCTGTGGGAATGTTTGTCAGATTTAAATCAACTTTATCAGGAAATGTCCAAGATACATCAACCTTTCCCTGTTGGACATTTCGGGTATCTACATGTAACAAATAATCAAAAATATTTTTAATAAGAGCGTATTCGGTTGGGTTTTGGGTATCGTATGCATGAGCAAACAAGTTCATACCCGACCAAACCACCCTGCCTTTTCCATAAATTCCAGAGGCAATTAGAACTTTGTCACCAACCGAAAGAACCGGTTTTGCCCAATCTTGCAAATCTTTTTTGTCAGCTATAGCAAATCCTTTGGGTTGGCCTTCCCAGGCGGGAAGAGGGAAGTCGTTTAGGCTCAGACCGGTTGTCAATTCTGTACCCAACAGTCCGTTTTTCCAGCTGGTTCCCACATTTCCCCAATGGGTCGTTTTTACAGGAGATGGTAACGTAAGGTTAACTGGCAAATATTTTCCATCTTGATCCGGTCCACTTCCCCAGTCTTTGTCCACAAATTGCCAACCGGTGTCGATATACAATGAACCGCCGTCGGAGACAAATTTTTTTATCATATCCCATGCCTGTCTGCGGTTTTGGTAAGAATATCCCCGCAAAATTATGGCTGAAAAGTTCTTGAGTTCCTCTGGTTTGTAGTCATCAATCTTTTCTTTGCCCTCGATCATCAAAGCGTTATCGAACGAAATGCCTTGCTGGGCAGCTACTTGTAAAATCATGGAATATGAAACTCTCTTTTTGCCTATAACTAAAATTGCAGGTTTGTTGGATACTGAAGCCATTCGCGTGCTTTGTTTAAATTCTCTAACTTCCACCCCTCCAGAAGTAAGATTGATAGGCCAGAGTTGCTCGGGGTACTTTTCTAGGATATTTTGTGGTTGCCCTTTTTGTAAAAAGACATATTTAGTTCCATACCATTTGGCCCATTCCGAAACTGCATGCTGTCCACCATAACCTTCATCAAAAAACATGGCCCGGTCGTGAACTCCCAGCCAATCCAAATTAATAACCGATTGAGCCGATGGGGCTGCTACCATGGAAGCATCAGAGTGTTTAGTAAAGGAAAAAGTGGTCATACCCAAAAAGGGAGAAATGGCTACTCGAGTGTATTTGTCCATATTTAGTGATTGTGCATCCTTTACAAAATCTTCAGTCCACCGATCTGCGTCCCATGGGCTAATCGTATATTTTGGTTTGTAATCCTCACAAATTAGGGGGCGTTCGACTTCCTTTTCCCACCCCGGTACCATACATAATGGGGTAACCAAACCAATGGTTCCATATCCCTGATAATTTTCTACTACTCCCCAGACACCATGTGCCGATGGATAAACTTGATATTTGCGGAAGTAATAAAACCCCCAGACAAATAACAAAACCGACAATGTAGCTGCCGAAAGGAAAGTGAGCAGTCGTGTAGAAATTTTAAGCATTTTTGCAGAATCTGGTTTAGAAAAAATTTTATTGATCATAAATCTGATTAAATTTCCAGGCAGATCTGCCAGCATCCAGATTCCAAAAGCAGACATAATGGTTATATAAATGGCCGTAATTGTTACGGCCCGGTTACTGGTGGTTAGAATAGCAACCCGTAAAAACGGAAACGTTGCCGACAAAAATCGTGCCGAAGACAACCACAATATGTAAAATACAGTTGTTACTCCCAGAGCCGCAATTGATTTTCTTTTAATCAAGGCCAGTCCTGTTCCCACTATGGCAAATACAGACACAAATAGTGACATATAAAGAGGGACATACAGCGATCCAATAAGGGGAGAAATTCGTTCAAACCCCAAAAATCCTTTCCAGGGAGCGTAGGGAGTATCTTCTACACCATAGGTTGGGGTAAATGGTTGCAAACCAAAATATTTTTGCTGGGGGAAGAAAATAAAAAATCCTGACAATATGCCAATAGGAACAAAAATACTCAGAGCTTTAATTCCTCTTAACAGGGATACAAGTCGTCTTTCGGATAATCTGGGGTTTAATTGTGTCCGTAATATAGTATATAACGGCAGGCCTAAATACAAGACAGGCATGATACTTCCGTGAACTAGGAAACTAAAAGCCATGGTTAAAGCAAAACCCAAGAGGTACAGTCTTTTGGTTACCACCTTGTCTGAATTTGTTAATTCGCTTTCTAGATACAGATCGTAAAACAAAAATTGGGGTAAAAGAAAAGCCGAGGAGAGTTGCATGGCATAAAATCCAGCTTTAGAGATCCACCCCCAAGCCATTGACGACAAGGGGTATAAGAACGCTCCCATGGTCGAAATCACCTGATTTTTTGATTTAATCCATAAATATATGTAAATCTCGATACAAACTAGTGGCACGGTTGCAAATTCAAAAATTCTGATCCACTGAGCCGAACTCATGCCAAAAAAATGGCTTCCCATAATAGCAATATAGTAGGAAAACACCCAGTATCCCAACACCAGAGATGAACCAGATCCGGCATATGGAAACCAAATTGGTACTTTGGGAAAAAAATCTTCCATGGGACGTATCATGGCCAAATGATAAGCAGTGTCACCACCCAACATTCCTTCTTCAAGTATCCGGTGCCCGATAAAATATGTGTAATAAATTATAATTGGGATTGTGACCAAAAAAATTAGCACTGAGACAGAGATTCTCAACAAATACAGTCCTCTTTGAACAATTTTCAGACCATTGTTAGCATGTGTCATGAATCCTTACAAAATGATATTAGCATAAAAATATAATATTAGGGCAAAACAGACAACAAAAATTCCTGGGTTGTTTGAACCTGTTTTTTTAAATCAAAATACTTCTCTGCTCTTAACCGGTTAAATTTCCCGGTATTGATTCGTAAATCTCTATTGTTAATATATTTTTTTAAAGCTGAGTATAGTTCTTCTGGGTTACTTTGGTTAACTAACAAGTTTTGTGTTCCGACTTCTTCCGGTATCCCTCCACAATAAGTAGACACGATGGGTAATCCGGACGCTTGTGCCTCCATCAGGGTATAACTAAATCTTTCCTCTCCAAACTTAACGCCAAAATATCGGAGATCTATACTGGGAGAGCAAAAGATATCTGCCTGACGGTAGATATCTGGAAGATGAGAATAATCAACCCAACCATAGGATTTGATACGGTAATTCTTTTTAAGCTTGTCTATTTTGCTGGACAAAACACCGTCGCCAGCTATAGAAAGTTCGATATTGTCGTACTCTCCGGAAAGTCTGACAAAGACGTCCAGTAGATCGTCGACCCCCTTAGTTTTGTCGAGTTGTCCCACATACAAGATGTTTATCGTTTGGTTGTTTGATCTATTTTTTGCGGCTGGATGAAATTTTAGCGTGTCAACACCTTTGTATATTTGTTTGGTTTTTTCGCGGGGAATACCCAATGAGTTCGTAAACTGAAGTGATCTCTGGCTTCTTAGAATAAATTTTGAGGCAGTACCGATGACGTTTTGAATATTGAATGAATATGGCGGAATAACCTTGGCATAATGAGAAGCCATGGTTTCCCAGACTACGGCTACTAAAGGTATTTTTAACTGTTTGGCCAGCTCAGCGCATTGTCTGGAGTAAAAAAAATATAAGTCAGAAATGTCAATTAAATCGCAATCGTGGAGGTGTTCTTCTAGACTGTCTAAATAAGACCATGATCTATGGCTGGTTTTTCCAAAGAATAACTTGATTGGATCGATTGCATATTTGGGCTTTAAATTTAGAAAAATACTTTCAACATCTCTATTTTTTTTGAGAAATTTTTTGGTAATTAATGCGTCGTTTCCAATCAACTTGACATGAAATTTATCAAAATCGGCGTAAAACTCAAATTCCGGACTACGGGGAAATGCTCTTACCACCGCTAATTTTGGTTTTTTGGAACTACTCATATTCTTTATCACTATTCCACCAAGTTTTTGAATTTTTCCGAAACTTATTTGACCAGGAATGAAGGTTATTTTCCCAGGACATCAAACCATTTAGAATCCATGATTTTTTTTGTAACAACATAATTTCCAAAATTATTAAAAATGTGACAACTAACGCTACACTCGAAACACCCAACCAGATCCAATCAATAAATTGTTTGTGATATTCATATATAATTTGATCTCCCTTGGACAAGTGAGGAGTGCGTATCAAGACCAAACCCGGACCAGTCCGATAAACATCTTTAATTTTGGTAGATTTTCCATTAGATAATAAAGTCGCGTCAAATCTAGAATAAAACGATTCTTTCCAAAGCAGAAAGCTGCCCTCAGAATAATCGCTTTGGATATCAAAAATCACTTTGTCGGGAGTGTCTCGATGATATGAGACGGGGACAGTTTGCGATTGCTGATTGTTTGTCATCAACCAGGAAAAGACGTTGCCTAACAGCTTCATTTCATCACTATTGACTCCATTACTTTGTTTCACATGTCCAAAAGGATTGAACCCTGCCCAAACGATCTTACCCCTTCCCAGCTCGCCATAAGTTAAGATGGGTGACTTTCCGATACTTAAAATTGGTTTAGTCCAACTTCTCATATCTTTGCTGTCGAAACTGGAAATTCCCCATATCGTGTCTCCATATACCATGGGGTTAAGTTTGGAGATATCTACTCCAGAGGTAAAAGTATCTTGATTTACGGAATAGGTATCGGTCTTTTTGACGCTTGTCCAGGTCATGGTTTTTGCAGGGAGAATTTTTAACGCACCCTCGTTTGGTTTTGTCTGCCAATCTGGAGTTTTATATTGAATTCCGGTATCTATAAATAAGTTGCCTCCTGCCTTTACATAACTTTCCAGCAGTCTATCAGCCTGACCTTTATTTTTGTAGGTATATGAATACAAGATGATGGTTTTGAATTTGCTAATCTCGCTCAAACTATAATCGTCAATTGCATCTTTTCCCCATACCAAATAAGCATCTTTGTAGGGCATGATTCCGTATGCAGATGTCAGAAAGACCGTGTCGTACGCATAATATTTGTTTTGACCTATCACTAAAACAGCAGGCTTGTTTGAAATTTCTGCCAAAGTATTATCTTTATGATATTTTAAAACCGTCCCCAGGTTTTCAAATTTATTCCAGAGATCCCATCCACTATTTTGAAGTAATTCACTATCGGCTTTGTCGTTTACAAATATATAATTTAATCCATACCAATGGGTAAAATTATCAATTATTTCGGCATTGTTTCCATATGGGGAATTTTTGAGGAAAAATACGCTGGTTCTGTAATTATCAAATCTTTGGTTTAATGACGAGGAAGAGATGGTGTAAATATACAGTTGAGATAGTTGTCTATTAAGGTTTAAATATGGGCCCATCATTCCCAGATTTGCAAGATACGGAGAATAATCGACTCTGGCTATAGGATTTTCAGTATTAATATTGGCAATTAGATTGTTAAAATTTCCACTTTGTCCATAACTATCAGCCGATTTCAACTTCAAGTATGGTTGGGGATTTTGCCAATTAAAATTCATAAATTGTTCCTTCAGAGACTCGTATCTCAAAGAACAAAGATTACTATACGAACTATTCTTGCGGCACTGGTTCCAAAAATCCTCGACCGACTGTGAGGTTATGCCTGTAAGGGAACACAAACTTGGTAAATTTTCAATGTTTCCTTCTGTTGATTGTTTTTCTATATCACACCAATTACTTACCGCCCAGGCCGGAAAATAGATTGAAATAGGGGAGTTGCACCATTCACCCAGGCCTTGTGACACAAAAGCATCCTGGTTAGCTTGATCCTCCAGATATTTGAAGAAATTGTTGGATAGACAAATATCTTTATCTACTTCTATACGTTTCGTTCTGGTCAACATCTCCATTTTATTGTCGTAGATGTTTCTTAGATCTAGTCCGACCGCGCCATAATTCAACGGCAATCCTTCCGGAGCTGGTAGGTATCCATACTTAAATAACAAAAAAATACTCAAAACACAAACGCCTGCAGAAACAAGTAAATACCGGAAAAATCCCAAAATTCGGCCCTTGGTCCAAAATAACAATAAATTAATCGGAAAGCATAAAGCATAGGCTGCCAAAACCGGTAATATTACTCGCAGTGGCACAAATGACCATCTCCAGTCAAAAGGAACATTAAACGGGAAAGGAATATATTTAATAGCAAAATATTCAAATTGGGCATTGGTTGTGAGAAATAAAGAAAATGCAGAAAATAATCCAAGTGGAAGAAATTTCGGTGATAGGATCGAAAAAACTATGCCGGCTAGGGCCAGTATGGAAACGATAGTTGGAAATCCAATATGCCGGGTAGCCATAAAATACGTTGGTCCGTCGGGACGGGTGATAATATTTTTTTTGAAATTTAACACCCCCATAGGTGATAGGGCGGCTTCTTTGACTTGTTCAAAAGAAGCTCTTCCCATCAAGCTGCCATACGCCGCATTTTTTGCATATGAACGATAGGGAAATATACTTAGGGCAGAAAAAATCATGGACAAAATAAATACGAACACAACTGCCAATACACCCCTTATCAAGGTTTTTATTCTTTCCTTTTTTTTCAACAGATGGACTAAGGGATAAAAGGCCATAAATCCTAGCATGCCAATTCCGGAACCGAAATGGGTGATCGTTGTCAAAAACAGAAAAAGAGAGGTTAACAAAAAAAATATCCCTGCCTTGACCCGATTCTCTTTGTCAAAACATTCTGTATAAAAAAGATCCCAAAAAATTATCACTGGGGCAATAAAGATGTGAGAAACAGCTTCTGCGTAAAACCCCCAACCCACGAGCCAAGTCCAGGCAAGAGGGGAGACCAGGTAAAAAACTGCGGCCACTAGCCCAGCAGTTTGATTTTTGAGCTTGATCGAGCCAAAAATATAAACTCCTATGGCCATAGCCGGTACTGATAGCACACCCAATAGAGCAAATGTTTCTATCAAACTACCCCCAAATAATCTATGGAAAAAAGATACCAAGATAAAAGAAAAAAACGGGTAAGAATGAGTTATAGATACTCCACCTCCGGCTATCGGGTACCAAAATGGCACTTTGGGAAAATATTTGTCAACCCAAGCGGCCATGGCAAAAGCTGACCGTAAATCAGTTCCCCACACTCCCTGCAAAAAATCTTTCCCACCCAAAATATAGGACAAATAAAGTATCAGTACTATAGAGGCTAGTAAATGAACCGTCCCAAAAGACAGCCCCACAAGTCTAAGCAGGCTATCAATTTTTTTCTTCATAAATAAAGTCTATCATTTTTTGATTGCGGTGATACTTAGAGCTTGGCCCGGAAACCACCACAATATTTTTGATTCCAAAAATCCCACAAAGACAACACCAGAATACAATAACCTAATCAGTCTAAAAAATAAATGATCCTGTTTTTCAGATAGATAACTTTCAACCGAAAACTCCGGACTTTTTCTAGTGGTGTCGCAAGTATTCAAGATGATAGAATATACAAGATCGACAAATTGAGAAAAAAGATGGACGGAATATCTTGTTTCTTTTATTGCAAATCCTTGTGTTTCAATTAATTTTTTTAAACTGTTTTCGTTGAAGTTGTTAACATGGCCGATCCTTTTATTTTTGGGATTGAATTTAAATATTCGATGGAATATTCCCAGTATGGTATACACACTACCTTCTATCGGAGTGGATGAATGAAAAACTCCTCCAGGTTTAAGTACCCGATGGATTTCCGAAACTGCCTTTTGAGGATTTTTCAGATGTTCAATAGTGTCAAATGATGAAACCGCGTCAAATGAATTAGCCTTGAATGGAAGTTTGAGTACATCCCCATATTTAAAAGTAACACCTCGGGAAGAGCTTTGGGCGTAAAGGATAGATTTTTCACTAATATCCACGCCAGTTATTTGTAGATCTGGCCTGTAATAATACAACCCTTTCACAAACTGACCTCCTCCACAACCAACCTCCAGAGCTTTCCCAGTAATTTTTTCCAGTGAATTTAGGTAATACTTTAATTTTATTGATCCCCAATCGAATGGAGATAGAGAAGCCGATTCAATTCCCCAAATTCTTTTACTATAGTATTCATAACTTTTTGTCATACATTTTGTTTAAACAAAATTAACAATTGTTCGGCATAATATTTGCCTGATAAATTATTTCGGATATAATTTCTACTTTTCATAAATAATTGTCTTCCGTTTTTGTGTTTTGACACTTCGTTATAGCAGATTTCTGCTTCTTTGACAAAACTTTGCAGATCAGGTTTGGCAACGTAACTATTTTCTAGTTTAGCCATAATCTCGTCAGCTCCGGATCCCGATACGATCACCGATGGTCTATCGGAGATTAAAGCCTGAATGGATATGACTGGACAACCTTCGGCTTGCCAATATGGAACCAATACCATGTCGCAAGCAGTAAAATAGTTTTTTAAAAAATTCGGGTCGACGAACGGTTCGTAAAAAACTCTACCTGCTAGATTCAACTCATTTTCCATATTTTTCAACACAAGTGAATTTCCTTTTACTCCCACAAAAGCCAAAAAAACATGTCCATACTTTTCTTGTAATTTAGCCAGTACTTGGAGCGACACCTCCGGTTTTTTTGACGGCTGAATATCTGATACCTGCAATAGCAAAAAATCTTTTTTGTTCAAACCCAGTTTTTTACGAATTGGATTACCGTTTCCACCCAAATACAGCTGGTATTCTATAGGTGGATATATTACCTCGGCATTCAAATGATAACGCTGAAATACTTTTTCTTTAATTTGCCTTGAGACTGCTACTATGTGGTCAGTTTTTAAGACTGCCCATTTGTCAAAATACTTTACTCCCACATTCCAGCACAAAAGATTGAAAGCGTTTTGGCTAAACCCGGCTTCTGGAGAAACACCATGTACTGTCCACACGACCTTTATTTTTTTGAAGACTTTTACCAACGCAGCAATCCACAGAGAGGGCAGATTGTGGGGATTTAATAAATCAAATTCATCGCAGTTCTTCAAAACCAAAAAGAATAAAGTCGGAATTCCCAAAAATAATAAAAACAAAGGGGATTTCTCTATTAGTCTACCGAGGTACTTGTTGGGCAGTAAGTATTCTATTTGGTTTCCGTATGGAGGTAGTCTGTTGCGATCTATGTATAAACAAGCCATTTTTGCCTGATGACCAAGTTTTTTCAAGTAATATGTTTCAAGAACGCTCACAGCCTCGGCTCCACGGTATGAAATCCAGGGTTGAATGATCAAAACCTTCATTTATTAACAGATAATTTATGGTAATACCAAATAGACACTACGGCCGTAAAAGCCTGGCCTGCCAGGATGGATATTGCTGATCCGTTAACTCCAAACCTGGGGATTAGTATCCATCCAGCAAGAATTAGAGTTATCGTTTGTCCCAAACACAACCAAAAGAAAAATTGGGGCTTGGCGTGATAATACATTAGGCTGTCGCGGATGGGATTGGTAAACAAAAAGACTGTTTGCCCGGCCAGGAGTATTAAAAAGGGAGTAAAAGCCAAAGCGTAGTTATTCTTGCCGGCAAATTTGATGACCACCAGAGCTACTGGAATCATAGCCAAAGCCACCAAAACCGATACTCCTCCCACAAATAAAATTGCCTTACCCAAATATTTATGAGCAGTAGCGTGATCTGTAAAGCCGGCAAATTTGGATGTGGTGACTGCGCCGATGGCGGCGGCCAGCTGGGGGAGGAAACTAACCATAATTACTGCCAGCGAATAAATTCCTACTTGGGCCAAGCTTAAAAAACGGGCGGTCAGGAAAATATCCACCCGCGACGATAGTGCCAGTAATAATCCGGTAACCGCCGTCCACTTATTAAAATCCCAAAAGGATTTAGTTTCTGAAATTGTAGTACGGGCTGTCAAAAACTTTTTGTCCAGCCAAAACCAAGACATACCAACACCCAAAAAATACGACAGAATAAATATCGCCATAGCCTGAAAAGCCGAAAGCTTAAAGAAGAATATTATAGGCAATATAATAATTAAACGTGTAAGATTTGGTACCCACTTGAAAACCACCCCAAATCCAAAACTTTTGTAATCCCTGAAAGATTGCCATGGGTAGGGAAAATAATAATTGGCTCAATATTCCAATTCCCACTAGAGGAAGTAGCGCAGACAGAGCGGGCTGGTGAAAAACAAATCGGGTCAAAAGCGGGGAAAATAATCCAAAAACTATAATCATCAGCAAACCGCTTATCAATTTGATTTTTAGAGCTAAATTTACATACGGAAAGTATTTACCGTTTGTACGGTTGGCGCTTACGAACCGGATCAGAGTTTGACCTAGGCCCAAATCGGCCACAAAAGCTACCACAGACATAATGGTGATGGCCAAAAAAAACAGGCCGTATTCAGTAGGTCCCAGGGTTCTGGCCAGAAGCAGATAAAATCCGGCTCCTAGCCCGGCGGATAAAAAAGTGGCAACTGAAGTGACAAAGGTCTGACGGAAAGTACTGCTGTTTAAAACTACAGTCAATCTCTTGCGCATAATGAGGATTATTCTACAGCATGAAACCCAAGTCGTGTTTGACAAAAAGCGGAAAGAGGATTAAAAGAAAATGCCATGGCTAAACCAATTGAAGTGTTTGTGGGTCCAATGTTTTCCGGAAAATCTAGAGATTTGATCACTTGTTTAAGAAGATATGAAGTAGCTGGTAATTCTATCGCTTTATGTAAACCTAGGTTAGATACGAGAACACAAGGTGAAGTTCGTACGAGGGATGGAATTAGAACTCCAGCATATGTAGCAACGAGTTCGACTGATTTGGTTAAATGGTCTGAGAAATTAAGAGCTGCTAGTCCAAAAGATCAAGTAATCGGGATCGATGAAGCTCAATTTTTTGATCCCCGTTTTCCCGATGCGCTGAAATATATCTCTGGTCAATTGGGGATAGGTATTGTAGTAGCTGGTTTACCAAGAGATTTTAGGGGAGAACCGTTTGGACCGATGCCGGAAGTAATGGCGATGGCCCATGTTTTACATGCTCTTACTGCCATTTGCACGTACCAAAGGAGTGGAAAAGTATGTGGAGGTGTGGCAACTGAAACATATAGAAGTATAAACGGTCGTCCTTGTTCTTATACTGATCCTATTGTTTTAGTTGGAGATAAAAAAGAAGGATATGAAGCACGATGCCTAGAACACCATTTTGTCCGAAACAGACCAAAGATAGTTTTTGATCGAGTTTTAAAATAAAAGTATTTGGAACAATCTTGATTGTGCTTGGAGCAGTGGTAATTAAATAAATCGGTACAAAACATTCACGATCGTGACATAACCGCAGAAATTTGGTTGATTTGATATCTTAAAAAGATTGTTGTTAGGGTATTAATGGTCTTTTTCTGGGAGAATCCGCGTGTATGAGTAAATCACACCCAAAATCTCCCTGTTGCAAAGCGTTAATCAGGCGGTATGAAATCCCACTCGAAAGATACAACTAGACTTTAATCATTATATAGCCCTTTGTAAGAGGACCTCTTGCAAACTTATGCAGAAAAACAATTATTTGTAACGGATTTAATCAACCAAATTAACACGGTTAGACCACGATCGTGACAACTTTGCACCGTTAGAGTGATAGGCGGAGGGAGTAATGAGGATTATTCTACAGCATTAATAAGACTATTTCCTTGACACAGGGAAGGTATGTACCAAATGTTTCCTTCTGTCAAGGAAACATTTGAAGAGATGCCAAACGATGATAAGATTTATGAATGAGAGAGATGCCGCCGGCGTGGAGGTTGTCAAAACTAATTGGACCGAGTTTTATAATCTTGGGAGTTGGGCTTGGTACCGGCGAATTGATTTTGTGGCCATACCTGGTGAGTAATTTTGGATTAAACATTGCCTGGGTAGCTGTGGTAGGAATCACATTGCAATTCTTTTTGAATATGGAGATTGAAAGATATAGTTTGGTGACAGGAGAATCGGTATTTGCGGGATGGGTCAAAAAATGGGGCCCCGCAGCTGCGGGGTGGTTTATCGTTTCTACAATAGTTCCTTGGATTTGGCCGGGGATTATTGCTTCTGCAGCCACGGTAGCCGCGGCAGCCGTGGGAGCTGAATATTCCAAATGGTGGGGAATAGGGATGCTGGTGATATTGGGGGGAATATACAGCTTGGGGCGGATAGTGTACCGGACTCAGGAATTGGTGCAAAAAGTCATTATTCTGGTGGGAGTGCCATTGGTGGTGGGGTTGGCAGTGTGGTTGGCACAATGGGCAGGCTGGGTGGATTTGGCAATGGGAGTAATCAATGTGGGCAAATTGCCCGAGGGAATTCCGGTGGCCACTTTTTTGGCGGCCTTGGTGTATTCAGGAGCAGGGGGAAATCTGAATTTGGCTCAAAGTTTGTATGTGAAAGAAAAAGGTTACGGCATGGGTAAATATTCCGGACATATTACCAACATATTAGCGCGCCTGCCTGCCGGCAGGCAGGGGCGGGAAGAAGAGGTGAAATTAACAGGAGAAGTATTTGCTCAAACACCGGAAAATATTTCCCGGTACAAAACTTGGTGGAAGCGGATCAATTTGGAACATGGAATTGTATTTTGGGCAACCGGAGTTTTGACCATGCTGCTACTTATGCTGTTGGCTTATTCTACGGTGCATGGGAATCCAGAGGTGGGGACAAGTATCAAATTTGTACTTTTGGAGGCAAAGGCAATGGGTGGATTTGGGACGGTATTTTTGGCTGTGGTGGCGGTCATGCTTTTTGGGACTCAATTTGCGGTATATGGAAGCAATGCCCGGATGGCAGCAGAGAACTTGGTTCTAGTTAATAGTTCACGGTTTGGGGTTCATAGTATTGGAAAGTATTTTTATGGGTTTTTGTGGCTGCAGATACTGGCTGGAATAGCAGTCTTGGGTATGGGATTTATTGAGCCGTTGGCACTTGTGATAACTGGGGCGGTCTTAAATGCGGCGGCGATGTGTGTATACTCGATATTGATTATTGGCTTAAACATGTCTTTGCCGGTGGCCTTGCGCCCCAGCTGGTGGAGAGTGGGGATTGTGGGGCTGGCGAGTGTGTTGTATGGCGGATTTGCCGCGTTTACATTATGGAATATTTGATATTAAAGTTTGTATTTGGAGTGGGTTTGTTATTGTTTGCTACCCGTATTTTTATAAAACTGGTAGGGAGGATCTCTCAGAGGTCAAAATTGTCACCTTTAATAATTGGAACAACTGTTGTAGCTATTGGTACCAGCTTGCCGGAATTGGTGGTTTCGGGGGCATCGCTGATTAGGGGGGATTTGGGCTTGGCTTGGGGGAATATAGTGGGATCGAACATTGTCAACGTTTTGCTGGTTTTTCCGGTGGGAATTTTGATGGGTAAGTTGCGTATAGGTTCCACTAAAACTCAGAGGAATATTTTAATACTTTTTGGGGCGACAGCGGTGTTTATGATTTTACAGATGTGGGTTAAATCTGGGTTGGTGGCAGGAATAATTTTGTTGGTTATGGCGGTTTTGGTAACGGTGGAAGAGTATTTGTGGGGAGTGGACGGACGAAAGCATGAAGATGCCAAGAGATTTAAACACCAAGCTGTGGAGAAACTGAGAACAGTGGATATAATTCAACTGATATTCATTTTGGGATTAATTGCCCTGGGGGGAGTGATGACGGTGAGGTCAATAGATGGAATTTCGTTGGTCACAGGATATTCCACAACTGTATTAGGATTGACTTTAACGGCGATTGCCACCAGTTTACCGGAACTTTTGACCACCATTTTTAGCCAGGAAGAACATCAAGATAAGGTAATTATAGGAAATATAATGGGAAGTAACCTGTATAACTTATTACTTATTGGGGGCTTGATAACTTTATTTTCCGTGCCCCAGGCATTGGCAGGGCGGGAAGCGGCGTGGCTGGGATTATCGACTCTGGTTTTTGGTCTGATTTTGCACAGATACAGCGGCAAATCTGTCCCACGGTGGGTGGGATTATTGTTGTTCGCGTTTTTGGGAGGTTATATAGCGATGGAGATGTGATTTATAGTAGAAAAATATTTGCCAAAATGAGGCTAATAATTTGAATATAACATGGGGTTGGGAGTAAAATTCGTTTTCTATAATGATAGAAGCTGTTGCAGGAAAGTTTGGAAGGGTTTGGGAACGGCCAGACAGGTTGCGGATTGCTGCGCTGTCGAGATTGGCCATGTTGACGGGTGTGGATATAGAAACGAACATAAGATTAATCTCTGGTCAAATAATGAGAATATTACTTCCCGATGTGGTATCTGTGAATTTGGCTTACGATGGAGTTTTTGAGCCAGAAGTGGCGGCCATGATGGAGTGGGGATTGCCATACGGGGGCACGTTTTTTGATGTAGGGGCTCATTTTGGAGCGTGCAGTTTGAAAGCAGTAAGTTTAGGGGCTTTGCAAGTGGTGGCATTTGAACCGGCACCCAAGAATTTGAGAATGTTACGGAAGAACTGTTCGCAATTAGATGGGGTAATAATAATAGATAAAGCGGTTTCTGATAAGTCGGGAACTAAATTAAAAATGCAGATCTTTGGGACGCGCCATTGCGCTTCGAACACTCTGGCAAATCCTAGGTTGCCAGAACGGATAGCCAAAACATCATCAAGGGGAGTGATAGCAGTAGAAACGGTAACAATAGATGATTTTTGTTGCAAGCAGCAAATAGCGCCAGGTTTAATCAAGATGGACGTTGAAAATCATACCAGACAGGTACTGGAAGGAGCAGGGCAAACACTGGAAAAATACCATCCACCTGTAATTGTAGAAACAGGGGGATGGGGAAGTGTGGTCAGGGATGATTTGAAAGTATTAATAGATTTGGGATACGGTATTTGGAGATGGACAAACTCAGGGTTTGTAAGAGACTTACCGGATTCTGATGACGAGAGAAATGTCTTAGCCGCATATGCAGCGAGTCCAGTGTAAAATTAAGTAGTATAATTTTCCACATGTCCTGGTACGTATATGGAGTGATGGTGGCGGTGATTATCGGAACATATAACTTTTTGTATGGACTTCTGTTGCGCAATCTGGGATCTTCAACGGTTCTGATTGGTTTGGGTTTGGGAGTTTTGGTGGTGGGATTGGCTGTAAAAGCCCTAGCACACGAAGGTGTATCCAGTCTGTCTCAGTTTGGTTGGCCGGTATTGGTGGGTTTGTTTTTGGGATTGGGGATGTTTTTTCTGACCAAGGCATTTGCGGATCCCAATGCCCGGGTATCTCAGCTGATTCCTTTAATCAATGCCAATACTTTGATCAGTGTTATTTTGGGCCTGGTAATTTTGAGAGAATATCAATCGGTTTCCATGGTAAAGGTCATAATTGGAACAATCTTAATCGTACTGGGAGCAGTGGTAATTAAATAAAATTGTGGCGTTAGAGTGACAGGCGGAGAAGGATGAAAGCGATGAAGAGAGCCAGCCAGGCAGTGGTGTAGAGAACCAGGCGAATGGCTTTGGAGGTTTGTTTAAGCTGCCAAAACAGCCAAAAAGCGTAACCGAGGTACAAACTGGAACAAATGACGGCGGAGATCATAAACACCGAGAGGATGACAGTACCGCCCAGTATAGTTTGGTCGGGGTGGGAATTGGTCATGACAAAACCAATTAGGGAGGTATAGCAAATCAAGCCAACGGCTTGCAGAAAAGCGATAAACCCCAAGGACAATTTCTTCATGATTTGAGTATAACATTGATTTGTTTGACCGATGTCTTATAATGAGCCGATTATGGCTGGATTATATTTGATAAGTTCCCAAATTTTACGAGAAGGAGAGCGGGATCTTGGACAAGAGATCACTCACATTGTGGGTCCTTTGAGAAGTAATACAAGTGTTACGGTTGGATTGGGACAAGCCAGAATTGACTGTGAAGTTATGTCGATTCCTGATGGAGATAATTTATTAGCTGCAGCGGCGGTGGCTATTTTGGCGATAAATTTTGAAATAGGAGGAGAAACTGTGGTGGTGGTTCCGAGACCTGCTGATCAGTTTGATGATATTATTTTGCCTGTTGATGCTCCGGGCATTGTAGGAAAAACAGTTTCAATTGCACCTGGCCAACCGATAGAATTGATACGAGAGGGTGCTGTAACTTCGTTGTGCGTGGTGACAGGCAATAGAAGAGTAGGGGATGTTTTGGGCCTTGGGGAGGAAATGTAAATTGGCAAGTACACAGGATTGATAGGTGATACAATTTGGGTATGAAACTGGAAGAAGCGGTGGCTAAAATTGAAGAAAGAAATCAGCGGGTGGAAATGGATAAAGCCTGGGAAGTAAGTTGGACGAGAAGAATTATAGTAGCAATCTTTACTTATTTGACGTTGGGATTGTATTTACGAGCGATTAATGTGGGAAGGCCGTGGCAGAATGCGATTGTGCCTACAATAGGTTTTCTGCTTTCCACTTTGACTTTGCCGTGGTTTAGAAAGATTTGGGAGAAGGTGATCAAATCAAATAGGGGATAAACATTCTGGTTTTTGACAGGTAGCTTTCATATTGTTTGCCAAAGCGCGCTAAAAGTAACACTTCTTCCTTTTTGGCCTGATTGTAGAACCAGAGATAAAGCAGGGGAAGCAAAATTATTAAATAACTGTTTGCCAGTATTTCACTTCCAGTAAATACAAGAATGAGACCTAAATAAATTGGGTGCCGGATGTAGCTGTAAATGCCGGAGGAAACCAGATGGGCGGCAGGACTTTGCTTGTAATCTTTGGCGTTGGTCCAATTCTTGCCTAGGGTCCGGCGGGCGGTGATGCAGATAATTAGCCCTTTTAGACAAATTAGTATGGCCAGAATTTGGATAATGACTGGGAATTGAGGTTTAGGAAACAATGACAATCCGGCGAGCTGGAGGACGACGATAAATTGAGCATAACTCAAGAAGGATTTTTCAAATAGGCTGGCTAGGGGATTTTTGAACTGCAGAGCCTTTGAAATTCCCTTGTCTGCAATTCTCCAATAGCTATGAAGTATGGCAAAAATGAGAATTGCCGTTAGGCGGAGATAGAAGTTCACAGCTTAATTGTATCAAGAAGGGAAACTGGTATCATGAAATAGTGACAGCTGACCATATTAACCAGGTAACTACCAGAAATAAAGACAACGATTGGGTGGTTGTTGAGCCTGGGAAAACTTTTGAATTTGCCCAAATCACCAATAGCGGGCATGTATCTGATTTGTGGATGACGGCAACCATCGGAAAACCGGGATTTGCGGAGTGGATGATATCGGCCATCAATAAGGACAGATTAAGAGATTTGGTGTTGTATGACAATTTGGGTTTTTTGAAAAATTTGATACTGAAAATATCTTTTGATGGGCATGAAGTTCCTGACGTAAATGTTTCAATTGCCGATTTTTTTGGTATGGGGTTTGGTAAATACAAACAATATGACAGTCAATTTGTGGGAATGACCAGTGGGGGATTTTTTTGCAATTTTGAAATGCCTTTCAAAACGTCGTGCAGAATTGAGTTTGTAAACAACAACTCAGAATCGATTGTGTTGTATGCAGAAGCCACTTATCACAGTCACAAAGTGACCGAAACTAATCATTTTAGGGCCAGCTATGCCAAATCGGTGCTGGAAAAAGGTAAACCGTATATTATGCTTGATAAGACAGGAGAAGGATATTATCTGGGTTGCAATTTATATATGTGGGGACAAAATATTTGGAAGCATTTACTGTTTTTGGAAGGAGATATCAGAGTGTATATCGACGGATCAGAGAAACCAGCCTTAAATTATACTGGCACGGAGGACTACTTTTTGGGAGGATGGTATTTTGCCAAAGGTGAATTTGCAGCCGATGATCATGGATGTACATATAAGAGTTGGTTACAACGAAAGATAGCCGCTTACCGTTTTCATCCGGACAAAATTAACTTTTCGTCTGGTATCCGGATAGAAATTGACCATGGGGAGAATAATGAAGTTGAAGGTGTTTATTCGTCTGTTGTGTATTGGTATCATAAGTCCGGGAAATGATACAATTTGAGTATGAAATTTGCCGTGATTACTGGAGCCTCGACGGGGATAGGTCGGGCGGTGGCGGCGGAATTTGAAAAAAGAGGATATGATGTCGCGCGGGTGGCCAGAAGAGAGCCAGGAGAGTTTTCTTGTGACCTATCAGATGTATTACAAGTTAATAGTTTGATATAGAAGATTAAAGCTAAATATGATCATGTGGATGTATTAGTAAATGTGGCGGGAATTTGGCACGGAAAAGGTGAAGTGTATGCCGGAAAATCTCTGGAAAATTTTGACCAAAAAGTGATTTTGGATACTTACACGGTGGGATTTACCGCTCCAATACTGTTAGTTCATGGATTGTTACCGCTAATGAGTAAAGGAAGTAGTATTGTGAATATTTCCGGAACTTTTGAAAACGGAGCTAGGGGCTGGCTACCATATTTTGCCTCAAAAAGAGCGCTTGAAGATTTTACGTTGGGTCTAGTGGAGGAATTAACGGACATGGGAATTAGAGTAAACTGTGTGTCGCCGTCCGATACAGCCACAGAAGAATACAAAAAATATTTTCCTGAGGATGCAAAAGATGCTAATCAGACTGAAGATGTGGCCAGATTAATATGCGAGACGGCAGAAAGTGGGGAAAGTGGGAAGTTTGTGGGAATAAAAAACGGAAAACGCTTTGATAAAGGATTTCATAAGTAGCTTGTTGGAGTAGTGGTATAAAATTATTTTACCGGCATCAACATTTCGGTGACGTGGGGATTGAGGGATAGTTCCAGATCTTCAAATGGCAAATCTTTGTCTTCTTGATAGTCATTTTTAATGCGATATTTTTTTAGCTCTTGCCACAGCATGGAGAGTAATTTACTTGAGCCGTAGTGAGTGTGAGAAAGAGCTTTAAAACCGGGAACGGTCATCTTTTTGACGATTTGTACTGCACCGGATTTAAGCTTCAATCCTGGTCTGACCAGTAAACACACTTTGGTTTTGGCATTTTTGGGCTGGTAGCCGGTATCTTCATAAATTACTAGACCTTGAGTACCTTTGGGAATGTGCACAAAGTAAGAACGGAGCTCGTCAAAATAGTCACCAATCTCGTGATATGGTCCCAGTTTGTCGATGTAATATACCGGGAAAGATTTAAATGATTTGACATGGGGATTGACTAAAGTACCAGTTTTTTGCAGGTTCAAATAGTATTTTTCTGTATCAATAAGTATGTTTTCTAGATCAGTAATTTGTTGTTTTAGGGATTTTTTCTTGAGGTTAAATAAAGTCATGGGGGAGTTATGTTTAGCCAAAAAATTTTTTATTTCACGAAGAGAGAAGCTGAGCTTTCGCAGTAGGAGAATCGCTTTAAAATCAATGATTTGGTCTGCTTCATACAGGCGGTACTTATTTTCCGGATCAATCTGTTTTGGCTTCAAAATACCCTTTTCCTCGTACCACAGCACCGTCCGTTTGGTGGTTTCGGCCAGACTGGCAAATTCGCCCACAGTTAAGAGATTGTTTTGCATATTGACTACTACGTTACGTAGTAGTTTATCATCACAAGCTATATGAGTCAAATAATGATAAAGGGAGCATGTGAGAACAACCTAAAAAATGTGGACCTGGTGATCCCACGCAATAGGATTGTTTGTTTGGTGGGTGTTTCAGGCTCTGGGAAGTCGACGATAGCCTTTGATATTGTGGCCCGGGAAGGTGAGCGTCAGTATTTTGAATCCTTGCCTTCTTTTACCCGGCGTTATCTACACAAAAGTAACCGACCCAGCGTAGAAGAGATTAAAGGAGTCTCCGCTACAATTGTTATTAGTCAGGACCGGGTGCATGGCAATCCACGCTCAACGGTGGGGACTTTGACCGAAGCCTACACATATCTGCGCATGTTGTACTCCCGGGTTGGTTTGCCCTCGATGGACTCGACTTATTTTTCATTTAATCATCCTTATGGAGCTTGTAAAAAGTGTAAGGGTTTGGGCCGGGCAGTTGAAGTAAACTCTAATAGAGTAATAGATAGAAGTAAAAGTTTGAATGAGGGTGCGGTTTTGTTGGGAGATTATGCAGTAGGTGGACGGCAATGGAGCATTATTAAGGCTACGGGCTATTTTAATATGGATAAAAAGTTAAGCGATTATGACGCAGAAGAATTGGACCATCTTTTGCATGCGTCACCTGAAATGTTGCAGTCTGTGAGCGGCGAATTTATTGACCGGTGGACTTTTCAAGGAATAGTGCAGCGAATTATTCACCGCAACAACAACACTCACCGCAGTTTATCTGAAAATGATATGAAGTATTTTGATTTGTTAGATTGTCCAGAGTGTCATGGAGGACGGTTAAATGCCAAGTCTTTGGAAGTGCGGCTTAATGGTAAAAACATTGGCGAAGTGGGAAATATGCCGCTGGATGAATGTTTAGCTTTTGTCAAAAGTATTGATCACAAAAATGCCGAGGTTATTAAACCCAGACTTATAGATCAACTGCAAGGCCTAATAGATGTGGGAGTTGGTTATTTATCCCTCAACAGATCATCAGATACTTTGTCTGGCGGCGAAGCTCAAAGAGTCAAAATGGCCAGACAATTGGGTTGTGATTTGATCGAGACGATTTATGTTTTGGATGAGCCAACAGCAGGGCTTCATCCCCGGGATGTGGCCAAAGTTGTCGGAAATCTGGTTAGGCTGCGGGACAATGGCAACTCGGTAATCGTGGTGGAGCACGACGAGACTGTTATTAGAAGCGCTGATTATTTGATAGAAGTTGGACCAGGTGGGGGGAAGAAAGGTGGGGAGATAATTGCAACCGGCAAACTTGCCGATTTGATAGCCAACCCCAAGTCTGTAACCGGTAAGTATCTAAGTGGGGAAAAGAACATAAAGGCGAGGAAAGAGTATCGGCAAGCACGCGGATTTTTGCAAATAGTCAATGCTACGAAGCACAATTTGAAAAGTGTGTCAATCAAGATCCCAACCGGGGTATTGGTTGCTCTCACGGGAGTTTCTGGCTCGGGTAAGAGCTCGTTGGTTGAGGAAATTAGAGGTAATAATATTGTTTTAATTGACCAGTCTCAAATTGGGGCAACCAAAAGAGGATGCTTGGCCACTTACGTTGGAGCGTTTGACAAGATTAGGGAATATTTTGCCAAACAGAATGGAATGCATCCCAGTTTATTTAGTTTCAACTCGCACGGAGCTTGCGAGCAGTGTAAAGGAGCGGGAATTATTGAAATGGACATGAATTTTTTGGGAGATGTAAAGATTAAATGCGAAAGTTGTCAGGGAACCAGATATAAAGACAAAGTTTTGCGTTATAAATATCAAGACAAAAATATAGCTGAAGTGCTGCAAATGACAGCGTCTGAAGCTGGAGATTTTTTTGATGATGAAGAAATAAAAGCACAAATGAGTCTATTAGATGAAGTGGGACTTGATTATATGGAATTAGGACAAACTTTAGACACTTTATCTGGGGGTGAGTCACAAAGATTAAAATTGGCCAGTAAATTACAAGCCAAAGGTGAGTTTTATATTTTGGATGAGCCAACTGCCGGATTGCATTTTGCCGATGTGGAGAAGCTTTTGGGGCTTTTGAATAGACTTGTGGACAATGGCAACACGGTATTGGTAGTCGAGCACAATTTAGACGTTATCAAAAATGCCGATTGGGTAATTGATTTAGGTCCGGAAGGGGGAGAAAAAGGAGGAATGGTTGTAGCCGAAGGAACTCCGGAACAAATAAGTAAAGTCAAGGAGTCATACACGGGGAAGTATTTGAATCTGATACACTTGTTACATGATAGAATAATTTGATGGGCAATGACGCAGAATATATTAAGGATTTTGATCAGTGGATTGTAAAAAAGAAAGATTTACACAAGAAGAGTTCATTGCCTCCATTGTTTAGAGAACGGGATATATGGTGGGTATCAGTTGGAGTTAATGTCGGTTTCGAAGAAGATGGTAAGGCCGAGAATTATGTCAGACCAGTCCTGATCGTAAAGAAATTTAATAGAGAAATGTTTTTAGGTGTGCCCATGAGTACTAAGTTAAAGGATAATAAATACTACGTCTCAGTGACAGTCAAGAAAAATACTGTTTCAGTTATGACCTCTCAGCTTAGAGTCTTTAGCTCCAAGAGAATCTGGAACAAACTTGCAGAATTAGATTGGGGAGATTTCAACAGAGTTTTAGAAGAGTTGAGGAAGTTCTTTATTTTGCCCTCCCTGCCTAAGCAGGAAGGTCGTGGCTAATGCCAATTTGGTTGTATTATAACACATATGGGTAAATTGGAAAATGATACACGAGATATTGCTTTGACTCCTGAATTTGTGAAAAAGAGTGATATGGATATTGCCACAATTGTAGCCTTAGACAAATTTGCCAAAGAAACTGGTAACATTCTTGTACTAACAGGCGGGTATGCCACGGAAGCCCATTGTGGAGGAAAAATTACAAGAGCACATGGGGATATTGATGCTCATCTGATTTTGACAGGCCAAAAATCAGCCGGTGAACTTTTTTCCGGTGTCCGCGAATTTCTGAACAAGGAAAGTACTAATTGGATATTGAGAGACCAGAAACCGGATAAGGTTGATTATTTGGAGGATGACGAAAATAAAGAGTTTTTTGGCAAAAGGAGAATAGAGGTCCGGTTAAATCCTCCGCACGCGGCAAATGTAAAATACCCCAAAAAGAAACTTATAGATTCTCATGGAAGAATAGTTGAAGTTTGCGTTATTGATTTAATTGAAATGGTTTCTGGGAAAATACACAAAATTTTTGAATTGAAAGACGGGGTAGATGTAGCAAAAGATAGACACAGTAGTATCAGCGACCATTTTGACCTGAAAAGACTTTTGGCGTTACCGATATTGGATAAAGAAAATATTAGAAATAAATCAGCAGAAGAATATGATTATGCGATTTCCTTATTTGGAGAGAACGAGATGGGGTAGAATTAGGGAATGCTGGTATTTGTTGATGACTCTGGTGATCCAGGATTCAAGATTGACAAGGGTTCCAGCTTGGTGTTCGTAATTGCGTGTGTTGTTTTTGACGACGAATTGGAGGCAGAAAAAACGGCGGTAGTTATCAAGGAACTGAGGCGAAAACTAAAGTTTCCTGACAGCGTTGAATTTAAATTCAACAATTCCCGCAAGGAAGTGAAAGAGTTGTTCTTGAATACGGTGAATACTTACAAATTCAAAATTCGCTGTTTGGTAGTTAAGAAAAATTTAATTCATAGTAAAAAACTTCAGAGTAGCAAAAACTCTTTTTATAGTTATGCGGTCAAATTATTGTTGGAGCATAGTGGGGGATCGATTATTGATGCCAAGATAAGAATTGATGGGAGTGGAGACAGAGTGTTTCGAAAGAGTTTTACCACTTATTTACGTAAAGAGTTGAACTCAAAACAAGAAAAGATAATGCGGGATTGCAAGTTAGTGGATTCAAAAAGTAACGTTTTGATTCAGTTGGCAGATATGATAGCAGGTAGCATACGCAGGAGTTATGACGAAGGAAAATCGGACAGGAATCTTTATAAAAAGATTATCCTAAAACACATAGAAGACGAGTGGCAGTTTGAGTAACAAAAAATCCCGACTTACGTCGGGATTTCCAACCACGTCCCTAGACAAGTTGCCTTGACACGCTACCAGTCCGGTAACAGTTCGGAATACAGGTTTTTGTAAGTTCATTATACCAGGTTGTCAACAGGAATATTAGATTAGATTTGAGGCTATTTTGCAGGGCTGAATTGGAAATGTTAGAACCATTTTCGCAGATTTTATCAGAATTTTCTCCAGTTTTTGTCAGTTCGGGTACGGTGGATTTTTTGGAGAAGGCTTTGCTCCTGAAGTAATTTGGAGTAAGCGCCTTTGTATTTTGGATTGTTTTTAAATTTAATATACTGGGAAGGTGGAACAAATTTGGCGTGTGGATCGTGCACAAAATTATAGATAACGAAGTCATAATAAGCTGCCTTTTGCAATACTGGCACCAGGGGTTTTGGTCTTGGTTTGATACATAAAAGGACAGAATCGACTTTTGGTATAGGCCGGAAATCAAAACGACTAAACTTGTGGGTGATTTGTATGTCCCACCAAGGATAATACAGCAAAGCAGCCAGAGTGTTGCATTTTGGGGTGACTATGAATTTTGCAGCGGCTTCTGATTGAACTATTAAGTTACAGTCTGATGGGGGATTGGGGGACTGGAGGAGTTTTCTGATAATGTCACCGGTAATGCCAAACGGAATATTGGAAAAGACTTTGTATGGATACTTGGGAAGAGGGTAAGTGAGGAAATCTTGAGGATGACTAGTAAATCTGGGATCTTTTTCGATAGCATTGACGTGAGGGGTAATTTTAAGCAGTTCCTTGGTAATGGTGCCGTGGCCCGAGCCAATGTCAAGAACTGTATCTTGCGGAGAAATAGAAGATTCTCGGATGAGCTTTTGGATTAGCTCCCGATTAGAGAGGAAGTTTTGAGAGTAGAGTCTCCTACGTAACCAGTACATAAGATCCTCCCAATGATGACGGTGATACACATAACCAGTATATTTTATCAGAAAGTAATATGCATATCAAACTATAGGTCAAGTTGCGGCCCTGGTACGTTCAGCTCTATGAACGTACCCTGGATTGGAAGTATTCGAACCTATTACATTCAAATTAGGGTTTGCTTATTTTGACAGAACCTGCTATATTCAGGTTATAAGAAGTCGGTGAGTGAGCGCAAGCCATGGCCGGCTTTTTTGTTTATATAAGAACTTCAAACATGCCAGGATTGGCAGCATTGTTTACTTTCCGATCAATCAATCGGTATTTCATCTTTTCTGCTACGGTCATGGTATGGGTTTTACCCAAAAGTTCTTTCTCATATCTAAGTCGTCCTACAAAAGCTACAGTGTCTGCAATTTGTAAATCTACATCATGGTTAGTTTTATTAACCAAACTTAATGAGGTAACCATTTTTTGATATTCTTTGCCACTAACTCCTCCATCTCCAGTGTCATTTGATTGGAGACGGTTATGAGCATAAATGAGGTAGGGATCTTGCTCGGAATCAGATTCATTAATAATTCTTCCGCAGTGATCAGTGGTTTTGAGGTTTCTTGCAAACTCAGAAAGAATGCGTAGGTAGGATCTCTCAAGAATTGTTTTAAATTGCCAATTGGCAGATTTTGCCTTAGTTTTGTCGGTGACTACAAAATAAAGGGAGATTTCTGGGTTATTAACTATTGACACAAATTCCGACCAAAAAAGACCTGCAACTTTAGCATCTGAAAGTGCCACAAATTGAGAACCAGCCCGAGCCATATCTCGGCCATGTAGTACCACTTCTTCGTTTCCAAAGAACTTTTTCTTTATCTTTCTCATTTGACTATCGACCTTTGTCTTCAGTTTCTCTGGGATAACTACGCCGGAAAGTATGAATAACTTTGAAGGGTGGTTGAAGGATGCCTTACCACTTTCGTCTAGTGACAGCAATTTATATGACTGCATAACTATATTTTACACCAGAACAAAATCAAGTTTCCCCTTTTTGTATTTTGCAGCCCTGGTACGTTCAACTCCATGAACGTACTCTGGATGGAAAATATTCAAACCTGGTACACACAAAATTAAAGTTGTTTTACCAACTTCTGTTTGTGCCAAATAAAGAAATCAAAGCCTCCTCCTTATTTTTAGGAGTAATTAGGATTAGTCCTAATTTCTTAAGTTGATTGGCCAAAATTTGGTTTAGGTCGATTGATTCTTTCAAAACACAAAGAATCTGATATTCATTATCATCTCCCGCTATTCGGTTGGGGGACAATTTACCACAGCTGGTACACTGATGAATTAGCATCAGTTCACCTCCACCTCTTCCAGTAAATGGATTAATTTCATAATTTTTAAAGGCCAGTGCTAATGGTCTCATTCTGGCACAGCAGTCTGACCTACGGTCTCCTGGTGTATTCAGGTCAACATGCTTAGACCACAAGCAAAGAGAACAATGGTTTCTGTGTCTTGTGCCTAGTGGGTTAGTTGAGAGGATGACGCGACAATTAGAGCATCTGAAAGATGCCTCTAGTCGCGAAGAACTTTTACGATGTAATTATTTTTACTTGCCATAAAACTATTGTACCAATTGTTAATCCAGTTATCAACTATAGGTTGATTTGCAGGGGTTGGTGGATTTATGGTGAGTGAGACCGAACCACTATGTTGGAACCTGGTTTGCTTATGACCAACTCAATCTTCAGTCGGCCTTTCTCACCATATAAACAGTATGGTCTTTTCGTTTTTTGACCTCTTTCATCTTTAGGTTTGGAATTATCTCGATTCTCGGGAGTAGATGATTTAAGGCATTTACCACGACTACCCAAAGTTCGCCACCAGGATTTAGCTGTTTGTATGGAGCGAGAATAAACTCTTGGGCAATTGCCTCATCGCCAATTTTGGCTGGAATATTTGAGACTGCTAAATCGAAAGTCTCGCCTTGAACTGCTTCCAGCCCTAGGCTTCCTACGGCCTTCGCATTTTCGATATGGTTACTCCGGATGTTCATTTGAGAATAACGAATTGCCAATAAGTCTCGGTCAACCATAGTTACTTGAGAACTTGGATACTTGCTAGCTAACACAATTCCAATCGGTCCATAACCACTGCCTAAATCAAGAATTGATTTGGGATTACTCGTGGTAATATTTCGAATCAGTACATCGGTCCCATGGTCTATGGCAAAAGTGGAGAAGAGACTCTCAGCCACATCAAACACAAATTTTCTGCCTGCAAAAGAATACTCGATTTGTTTTTTGAAATATGAATCCACGGCTAGATTTTATCATCCTTGAGGTTAATTTATTTTGCAGGGGTGGAAGGTGTTGATCCTTCGTCACAAGTTTTGGAGACTCGTATTCTACCGTTGAACTACACCCCTATACCAATGATTTTAGCAGATATGAGGCAAGGTGAAAGAAGTTACTTGAGTTTGGAAGTTTCTTTGTGCTCCGTGTGTTTCATGCACCGGCGGCAGTATTTGGAAAAGGCCAATTTATCAGGAGTGTTGACCTTATTCTTTTCGGAAACATAGTTTTGCGATTTGCAAACACTGCACACGAAACTAATTACTTGTCTTGCGCCTTTCTTTGCCATTTTGGTATTTTACCTAAAAAAACGCTCCACTGCAATGTGGAGCGCGTTTTTGTAGAAACAAACCTTTGGTTATACGGTTGGTTGTTCTACGGGTGGAATTATTGGGGCTGGGCCTTCTGGCATAACTGGGGCTGTTGCTGCGGGCGCTGCAGCGGGTACTACGGGCAGGTTTTCTGTGCCGCAGTCTTCACACACCCAAACGGTTTTGCCATCGTGAGTAATTACCTTTTGGCAGTTTGAACATTCTACTGGTGGTTGAGCAGTTGTTTGTACTGGATCCAAAGAAATCACCCCACTTTCTGAATAAGAGTATAAGAGTAGAAGAGCAGGAGAGCAAGAGTAGATTTGGAGCCTGGACTGAGAATCGGACTCAGGACCTCTTTCTTACCAAGAAAGCGTTCTGCCACTGAACTATCCAGGCAACGCTAAGCGTTGCAAACCTCGCGCTAAGCGCGAGGCTACTAAGCGTGGTGCCGGAAGCAGGATTCGAACCTACGAAGCCATAAGGCATGTGATTTACAGTCACACCTCGTTGACCACTTGAGTATTCCGGCGTACATGCATTTTACTATAATTTAACCAAAGTATATTACTCCCAGTTTTCTATTAAGTCCTTGTAATCTTTTTCTATACACTTATATTCTGGACTAGATATGATTTCCAGGTGATAAGTAGGAAATTTTTCTCTAAATAACCGATCTCGTTCTAAGGAATAAGCGTTCATGAAATTTTTTATTTCCACGTATGTTTTATACTCGGGCAAATAAAAATCAGGACGGTATGTGTGTTTACCTAAGTCAAATATTTTTGGTGCATATTCCCAATCTAGTTTAATTAAGTTAAAAACACGGGCGATATTTGCTTCCCAAGTACTATAAAAGCAAATATTTGGATCGATATCGGATCGAATGCCAGGTTTTCCTTTTGAAGCCTTAGGAGAAGTAGTTTGGCCACCAATCACTTTCATAGCGCAGGCATTAGAACAGTATTTTCTTCTTTTGGATAAATATGGCAAAACAGAAAATGTTTTTTGGCATAACGGGTTTTGACATTTTAATTCAATTCTATAGACTCTAGGTTTTCCTTTAGATGGATTATTTATACTCATCCAAACAGATATTTTTAGTCGCTTTTGAAAAGAGGAGATCTTTCCTTTGTTTGTGATTTTAGCCGCACAGCTTTGCGAACAATATTCTCTTGGATCGAAGGATTTTACAAAGAAAGTTCTTTTACAATCTGGATTCTTACATTGCCTCATTTTAAGAGGTTTGATTAGTGCTGCATATTTTCCCAATGACCAGTTGTGGCGGGCGATTGAGGACTGCTTTTGTCTATACTCTTCAGATTGGTAAAAATCCAAACTCACAAGTAAATAATACCCATATATTATCCGAATATCAAGGTAGTCGTATTGTGACAACACATATGCAACAAATTAGATAAACTGAAGGGGTGAGGGTAAATCCGAAGTTAATAATCAAACTTCTGAATAAAGATGAACCTCTTTCTGAGTT